>KB224689.1_pt5 | contig 16275 bp, 11 predicted proteins | sample 524768 | NCBI WGS metagenome assembly AMQJ01 (sample SAMN00998488, study PRJNA167727) | sediment metagenome | isolation source: subsurface aquifer sediment | place: USA: Rifle, Colorado | collected Aug-2009
GTTTGATGTCGTAAAGGGGAAAAAGCAAGGATTAAAAGCAGATGTAAGCGCAGAAAAGACCTTGAAGGATCATATGAATAAAGGTGTGAAGAATGATTTTACGTTTCCAGCCTATGACTTTTGAATCCGTGTAAAAAATGGATTCGGGTACTGAAATCATATACTTGTATCAAAAAGAAGCCCTGTCAGTTCCGCCATTTTTTCCTTTATCATCACCAGTTCCTCGGAGGGAATTTGTTTTATAAGTTCATCTGTCTTCCTGTTTTTGATCTCCACGATCACCTGATGGTTCAATTTTTCATGCATGAAAAACCCCAGATCCGTTTGAAGACCATCCATGTATTCATTCAGGGTCTCTGCAAGTTCTTTTATCTCTTCGGCAGGCGGAGACGCTTCCTCTTTTTGTTCGGTTGTCTGAGACTGCTGATCCGCCTCCATATTTTTGATTTTATCGTCAGTTTCTGTTGCAATGGGGCCGGCCCCTGATGATTCAGCAGTCTGGGGGGGTGGGGAAACAGTGTTTATCTTCATGATATTTTTCCTTCTTATCCAGTAATATATACCCATTTCAGGCCGCTTGACCCGGCTGATTTTTTATATCCATGAAAAGCGGTTTTGGTTTTACTTGTATCTAACATATGCTGTTTTAATTCATTTTTGTATTGGGTGATTCTTTTTTTCAACCGTTCATCGGTTTCCATGATCTCTTTCAATCGGGTTTGATAATGGATTATTAATTCCATATCAGGTTCATAATGGATGATGTTTGAAAAGTGGTCAAGATTGTTTTTCAGGTCTGCAAAAACAGCAGTCCGTTCAAAATTGAGCGATTCAAGATCGGGCATCAGTTCGGTTTCAAATGCATTGATCTGCTTTTCCTGGATGTCCTTGTATTTTTCCATGGACCGGTCAAGCGGGTTGAATTTGCTTTTCATTTTATAGCCTTGGGTTAAGTGTCATCAAACAAAAAATGATCTCGGTTCCATGGTGTTCCCGGAATTATATCCGCCATAAGACGCCGGCGCTGTTGCCGGTGCAGCGGGTTTTCCCCCAGGATTATTCAAGACCTGGGTCTCCCATATCTCATTGAGTTTTTCAATGTAGGCAGATGCAAGATCTATTGTCTTGACATCATTGGTAAGGGAAATTTTTGGCAGTTCCATCAAAATACTTGTGTAAAGCCCTCTTAAAAATCGGGTGGAGTCGTCATTCATTGTCGGATTGATGCTGGCATTAAGTTCTGATACAATGGCAATGGCCTTGCTTAAATGCTCACCGCGTTTTTTCGGGCTTTTTTCAATAATTCCTTCCCTTGCACATTTTAAGTGCTTGAGCGCGCCTTTATACAGAAGATGTATCAGATTTTCAGGTGTCATACCCTCATAATGGTTGTTTAAATAGGTGTTTAGATTTTTTGCAACTGACATTCAAGGCCTCCTGTTGTTTTGAAAAAGATTATTTTTCCTGGGAATTATTAAATGAGTCAAACATACTCGTAAGGTATTCTGACTGGGAATTCATGGTGCCAATAAGTGCATCCAGCCGGACAAATTGCTCGGCCATCACTTCATACCGTTTGTCCAGTCTTTCCGTAGCGGTTTCAATGCTGGTGGTCAGACGGTCAATTCTTTCCTCGGCAGCAGTTTTTTCCCCTTTGACTAAGCCGGTTGAACGGGTCATTTCCGTTAACTTGTCATTAAGTATATCTCCAAGCCCGGTGATGCCTTTGTCGCTGTCACCGATAAAAAGGCTCGCCACATCTTCAGGGGAAGAAGAAAATGCAGCATCCAGCTTTTCTTGATCCAGGGTAATGGAACCATCCTCGTTTAATTCCATGCCGAGATCAAGAAGCGAGGTGATGTCTCCACCGGTATCAATCGCATTTGTCATGAAGGATAGAAGCTCGGACCCAAGGGATTTGATGGCATATACATCGGAAAGAATGCCATCTGTCTCTTCTTCCTGATCATATTTAGTTTTTGTATCAATTTCATCGACAAGCTCATTATAGGTATCAATGAGCTGAGTGATGTTTTCTTTTATATCATCATAGTCTGATGAGATGGTTAGTTGGGTTTCCCCGATTTTTTCAAAGTTCAGGGTAACCCCCTGGATGACATCTTCCAGCCCTTTGTTGGTCTGGCGCTGGTATTCATATCCATCCACGCTGAACGAGGCGTTGAGGGACGCACCCTCCGCCCCCTGCATTTCCGTCATGTTAATGCCGTTCAGAAAAATCCGGTTATTCTCGCCTTCCGTATCTGCAGTAAGGGTGAAATGCCACGGGGTATCGGCAGCACCGTCATTGATCAGGGCAGCCGTAAGACCACTGTTGTTTGTGTCGTCATTGATCAGGGAAACCGTATCCTGGTAAGAGGTTCCGGGGGGCACGGAAACATAGACAGGATCATTGGCAGCGCCCGTCTGATAAGAGAACATCAGATCCGGGACAACAAAGTCCGGCCCGTCGGAAACCAGGATCTGATTATTTTGAAGGCTGTTGCCATCGGTTGACGCAAGCCGGATATAATTTCCGTCACTGCCGGTTTCAACACTTGCCGTTACATAGCTTGTCCCGTCCCCCGAAAGGTTGGCGGCAGCCGTGTTAATGGCCTCTGCAATATCATTAAGACTTGAATCGGCCTCAATATCAAGGGAGATGCTCTTTTGATCGTCGCCGTGGCCAATGGTAAACGACAGCGGTGTGGTTTCGGTGACGGCGGGCGTGTCGGAGGACGCTATCCCCGTAGCCGGCGCAGCATACATGAGTGAACTTTCTTCTTCTACGCCTGTGCTTTGCCAGGAACTTTTTGTGGCCAACTGCTGGACATCAAGGGCATATGAGGATTGCTTGGTCCCGGATATGACACTTGCCGTGGCCACCTCTTCATCAGACATCCCGGCTGTACGCTCCATAAAGTTGGATTCCAGGGAAAGGGACAGGGCACTTGATTTAATCTGGATGAGTTTGGCATTGATGCTGTCGAACTCAACCACCTGTGCTTCAAGCTTTGTTTTTTCGGCTTCTTTTATATTAATGGGAACTTCGTCTACCTCACGCAATTGGTCCAGAATATCCTGGAGTTCTAAGCCCGACCCCAACCCTAAGCTTGTAATTAATCCCGATCCCATTTCATCGCCTCCTTCTGTCTACAGAGTTTCAGCATCAGACAGAATAATTTGCAAAAATCATGCACATCCACAGTAAAATATAACTACTATTATCGGATGTGTGGGATCAAAACATTAGATTAAATTTTAAAAATAAAGAGGCCCCCCGGCAATTTGTGCCGGGGGGCCTGATCAGGATCAACGGCCTGAGGTTTATGGGTTACTGGAGCAGGCCCATGACGTTCTGAGAGCTTGCATTGGCCTGGGTCATGGCAAATGTGCCGGCCTGGGCAAGAATCTGCAGTTTTGTAAAGTTTGCTGATTCTTCCGCAAAGTCAACTTCACGGATGGATGATTCTGATGCTTGCACATTTACACGGGTGGTGGAAATGTTGGCAATGGTTGAGGTCAACTGGTTCTGCACAGAACCCAGGTCTGCTCTGTTTTTGTCCAGATCCTTCAAAGCGGCATCTGCAATGGAAATGGCTTGCTGGGCATCTTCCTGGGTGAGTACACTCAGGTTGGACAGGCGATAGACTTCGGATTCACCCACCTGGGCCGTGGCAAAGTCGCTGGAGGCATCGTTGGCAGCCAGCTCTGACCCCGCTTTCATGACAGATCCGTTCTGCAGGGTCATGTCAGCGGTCAGGGTTACTGCCGCACCGGTGACAATGTCATTTTCCAGCACCGTACCGGCAGTATACAGAGTACCGTCAGCCGTGGTGATGTCACTGGTCAGATAAGTGCCGTCAGCAATGGTGGACCCGGCCTCCAGGGTAGAACCCCGTTTGAGTAGCATGTCGGTATCGGTGTCCACGATTTCGTCATTTTCCAGGGTAATGGCAGCCCCGAATGTGGATCCGTCCGTAAGAACCGACCCCGCATTGATGGTGGATCCGACACCCAGGGTCATATCCCCGGTCAGGTTCAGATCGCTATCCAGGCTGGCAGAACCGCCGATGGTGGAACCTTCGGTGAATGTCATGGCGGCAGTCACCCTGAACTTCGAACCTGCCAGAACATCCGCATCACTGAGCAAGGTGATATTGTTGCTGTTCTGCACTTCCGCGCCGACCTGGGATCCGGCTTTGAGCTCGGAAGCGGATTTCAACACCGACCCGGCACCCATGGTCATCTCCTGATCCAAGCCGGCATCAGATTTCAGGGTGAAATCAGCCCCTAAATGAGATCCGGTTTCAAGCACTGAGCCGGACCCCAGCTTTGATCCTGCTTCCAGTGTCATATCCGTGGTCATCGTCGAATTGGTTTCTACTATGAAATCGGCGCCCAAAACAGAACCTTCGGTTAAGGTAGACGACGATTCGAGTATTGACCCCTGCTTCAGGACCATCTCATTTTCCAAAATGATATCTGCCTTAACGCCCAAATTAACACTAAGCTTTGATCCAGTGAGAAATATTGAATCTGCCTTGAACTGAGAACCTGCAGTGGCTGTCATATCATTTGTGATCTTGACATTAGCAGTAGCAGACCTGAAGCTTGCAAAAATTTGAGATCCGGTATCCAGACCTGAATTTGAACCAATGATGGAGCCGGCCAGCAGTGTCATATCATTGTCCATGGTGGCTGTTCCTGCGCTGGTCAGATTTGCCCCTACAGTAGAACCAAGGCTGAAATCTGAGCCACTTGCAAATTCGGAATCTGATTTAAATGTCATGTCAGCGGTTATGGCAGTTGTTGCAGAGCTTGCTGTGTTTACATCAACCCCCATATATGAGCCGGTGTTAAGAACGGAACCGCTTGCCAAATTAGAATTGATGGCCAGCTCAATCGTGCCGACAACCGTAGCATCTGATCCTGTTATTTGTACATCACCAGTTAAGGTTCCTGCTGAAGCCACAGTTGCTCCGCTTGCACTGACCAAGTCATTGGATAGAACACTTCCAGCTCTTAACCAAGTATTGGTTTCTAATTTAGATCCTGTGGTGATAAGAGAAACTGCAGTGGTAGCACCGGTAGCTGTATCCTTATCTAATTCAATGGACTGACTGAAAACAGATCCGGCTGCAATTTTAGTCCCACTGGCCAGGGTTGATCCTACTTTGATTACTGAATCGGAATCGGTTGTAGTCTTTACATCTGCAGTAGTGACGGTGCCGCCGAGAACCGTTCCTTTTATAATCGTTGAATTGCTTGCCAGGGTTGAACCAGCTTTAATGGTGCTGTCATCACCAATGGTGACAGCCCCGCTGGTAGTAAAATCTCCACCCAGAACAGTTCCTGCGCCGATGGTCGATCCTGAAAAGATGGTTGACCCTGCTTTAATCAGGCTGTCACTGGTGGTGATTTTTGTATCTCCGGAAGCAGTGACGTCTCCTCCTAATACAGAGTTAGCTGCAATCGTGGAATTTGATCCAACGATAGAACCTGCTTTTAAGGTGCTGTCTCCGACTGTGGAAACTGTGGCAACCTTGAGATCGATGGAACCACCGATGATGGTGCCTGCAGCAATAACAGTTGATGAGGCCAGAATAGATCCTTCTTTGATTAAAGAGGTACTCGTGGTGTTTTCTGTTGTCGCTTCTTGGACAGTAAAATCACCGCCGAGGGTGGTACCTTTGCCTATCTTTGTATCTGCCCTCAAAAGAGAGTCCTTGGCAATCAAACTGTCGAAAGTGGTGCTTGAGGTATCATCCGCCAGGGTCACATCACCTGCCAGCTCAGATCCGGCCGCCAGACGGCTGCCGGTGGCAATCACAGAGCCTTCAGCCAGCATCGAATCTTGAGTGGTTGTGATATTGTTGTCGGAAAAAACGGTGCCTGTCAATGTCTGGTCTGTACTCCAGCCAGCTCCGAGAACTGAGCCGTCCGTCAGGACAGACCCTTCTTTGATAAGGGATTCTGTGGTTGTGGCGGTTGTGTTCCTCGCCACTTCCAGATCCGTGGTCAGGGCAATGGCATCGCCGCCGCCCACGTTGTTGACAATGATTTCACTGGAACCGGTCTGGTTCAGGCTGACAAACCCGACGGTGGTCATATCGCTATTTCTGAGAACCTCTTCCGTAGCGGAACCGCCGGTTTCCACCTTGATGGCCCGGCCGTCACTCGAGGTGAGGGAAAGGTATCCTGCGGAATCCACTGACGCCACCACCCCGTGTCCGGATGTCTTGGAGTTGATCGCCTTGACCAGGGAGCCGTCTGCATCATTTGCTTTGACATTGACTTCACCGATACCAACGCCGTTTATGGCAAACCCTTTATCCGTGGTGCCGGCGGCAATATTCAGGTCTGTGGTGGATCTGACCGTGGCTGATGCGGAAATACCCAGAGAGTCACTGAGCTGGTTGATGGCGTTAGCTACCGCAGCCATGCTGTTTTCACTGGAATTGTTGAAGGCCACGTCCACAGACTGGATATTAAAGCTGCGGTTCTGCTGGTTGCTATAAATACTTAAGTCAACAGTGCCGGCCTGACCGTTGGCCAGAGTAAGCTGGGAATTGGTGGTATGGCCGATTTTGGTGGATTCGGAAGAACCAATGGAAATACCCACAGTTTCTCCGGAATAGGCACCAACCTGAAACTGCTTGTTGGTAAATGAACCGGACAAAAGTTTCTGATTGTTGAACGAAGTCGTGTTGGCAATCATATCCAGTTCTTCCATCAGCTTGTTGATATCGGACTGGATGGCGCCCCGGGATTCGGTTGTCTGGCCGTCCTGTGCTGCCTGAATGGATTTGGTTTTAATGGTGTTGACAATATTGATGGACTCTTCCAGGGCTGCGTCAGCGGTCTGAACAATATTGATGCCGTCATTGGCGTTTCTAATACCCTGAGCCAGTCCATTGGCCTGGGATTTAAGAGAATCGGCAATGGTCATACCTGATGCATCGTCTGCTGCTTTGTTGATTCTCAGACCGGATGACAATCTTTCCAACGAACTGGAAAGGGCGTTGTCATTTTTAATCATGTTTTTATGGGCATTGAGTGATGCCACATTGGTGTTGATACGAAGTGCCATAAGATTAATCCTCCTTGGTTGTGTTCCCGGGAATCCGTTCCCTTTGGGTTAAATTATCGAGTTACGTTTTAAATGGTTTGACATTTCCGTGTCCTTGATTTTTTCATCACCTATTTATTCAGGACAGTTATTAACGTCAAAACATTTAATGATAGGTATCGGTGATCCAGACCAAATCTTGAGCCGGAATGATGAAAAGTCTGAAAAATCTTTATCTTGAAATGACCGGTTACCTTCAGTACAGTACAATGTTTCAGGATAATGATGTTTCAGGATAATGATGTTTCAGGAGGATACATGGGAACCCAGGTGAAAGAATATGTGTTGCCGGATAATTACCGGCTGCTTAAAAAAAATCATCCGGCTCTGCTGGCGGAACTGGAGAATCTTAATACATTTCCTGCCGGGCAAGTGGTGTCCGGCCCCACCGGCGCTCTAAACCTGAAATTGGATCTGGACGGCAAGACAATATTCCTGCATCCGGAAGAAGATCCTGAATCAGATAAAAATTATTTTCTGCCCAACATTCCGGTCGATTTTTCCGGGGTGGAAATTCTGTTCGGCATGGGATTGGGGTATGGGGCCACCGCAGTGCTGCAGCAGCGGAAAGATATCCGAAACCTGGTGATTATAGAGTCTGAGCCCGGAATTCTTCTCCAGGCCCTGGCTCACATGGATCTTGCTGTTCTGCTCAATGATCACCGGGTGATCTTAGGAATTGCTCCGGAAGATCCGCCGGTATTCATGGCCTCCGCCCAGAAAGGCATCGCCTTTGAAGATACCCAGATCCGGGAACATCCGATTATATTCAAGCAGTTTCATACCACATACAAGCCGGTTCAGGACCGGATATTCGCCCATGTGAATCAATACAATATTGCCGGTGCCACCAAGATGAAATTCGGCAAAAAAATTGTCAGCAACCGGTTTGAACATTTGAAATCCATGGGGCATTATTTCCGGTTTGAGGATCTGATGGACCAGTTCACAGATGTTCCCGCATATATTGTCGCAGGCGGGCCGTCATTGGAAGCGGATATCGGTTTTTTGGAAAAAATCAGGGACAAGGCGCTTGTTCTGGCTGTGGATACAGTGCTGCCGGTTTTTTTGAACCATGGCATGGTGCCGGATTTTGTGTCCTGCATCGATCATCAGGATATCACGTTTGAAAAAATTGCCCAGAAAATCGGAGAGGTGCCGGAGACGGTATCTCTGTTGACCTATACAGCCACCACCCCTGTTGTTCAGAAAAATTTTCCGGGAAACAGAAAATTTTTTTTGATGGCGGAAGACGGGATCAGCCACTGGGTCAACACATTGGTTGGCGGCAGCCGATCTTTTGCCAGTGGCCCCAGTGTGGCCAATCTGAACTTCATTGCAGCAAAAGTGATGGGGTGTTCTCCCATCATCATGCTGGGCCAGGATTTGTGTTATCATCTGGAAAGAAGCCATACCAAGGATGTGGTACTCACGTCCCATGACCGGGTGAAAAAACTGATTGAAACGGGGAAAGAACTGTCATGGGTCAAAACCGTTGACGGGAAAGATGCGCCCACGGACCGGGGCATGATCAACATAAAAAATTTTTTTGAATCCCTGATCCGCCATAATCCGGGCGAATATATCAACTGCAGCAGAGGCGGGGCCCATATTGAAGGGACCCAATATATGCCCCTTTCCCAAGCGATGGATCTATATTTTTCAGACAGAACATCAGTGTCGGAAAAAATGGAAAAAATCTGTCAGCCGGAAAATACCATCACTCCGGAACTGATCCTGAAAAATATCAAAAAAGATTTACAGGTGGTTGAACAGATTCTGTCTCTGAGCCGCAAGGTGGAAGGATTATTGGAACAGTGCCGGCATGAGGTACCGGGAGTCAGAAAAAAGTGGAAAAGAAATCCATGCCTGCCCCAGAAAACCCTGAAACGCCTGTCAGATATTGATGCACTCAACAACCGCATTGACAGCTATCACCGGGTGTGGCAGATCCTTGAAGACATGACCGCCAAATCACTGCAGAAAAGTGAACAGATGGCGTTTGAGGCCGGAAAATTACAGGGAATACCGCAAAAATATCTGGAATGGCTGGATAAAACCGTTGAGCGATTGGTTTATGTAACCGATATCCGCACAGATGCCCTTGAGTTTCTAAAACAGGGCATTGAAGACGTGATGGCCCATATCACCGAAGAAATCCGGTTGAAAGAGACGGATACCAATCATTCCGAAACACGGGAGGACCTGATTGCCCTGTACATGGCCAGCCAGGATTATTCACTGGCCAGGCCGCTTGTGGAAAAATTTCATGGTCTGAACCCTGAATCAGCTCAGGCAAACTATTATATGGGGGTGCTGTCGGGTCATCAGCGCCTTCTTGATCAAATGGATGATTTTTTCATTGCTGCCGAGCGTATTGATCCTGGTTATGGAAAAAAGATTGATGAATTCAGATCCGATTTTGGAGACTACCATTTTGCACTGGCCGTTCGTTATAAAGAAAATAATACGAAAGTTGGTAAAAAATTTCTTTTGCTGGGACTCAGATTTTGTCCGTTTCATAAGAAACTGCAAAATTTGTTGAAAGAATTTGCCGAACAGGATGTAAAAGCCCTTCATGCAGCAGATGCCAAAAATGAACTTCAAAAACATGCCGAAACGGTAGAGGACTGGATAGAGATGATGGACACCTATCCTATGGTACATTCCTGTATGCCGGGTGATTATATGGGAATTTTTTACTATTTCGGGGGCAAAATTGATTTTTTAGCAGATAAAAAAGAAAATTCAGCCGTATTGTTCAAAAAAAGCATGATTTATCTGCCCCAGGATGCGGGATTGTATCTTAACGTTGCTGATTTGTATTTGTGCGCCTTTGATTATGATCAGGGTATTTTGTACCTGAATAGAGCCATTGAGTTGGATAGCGGTTGTGCCACTTACTGGGAAGGATTTGGCGATTTTCTGTTTCAAAAAAAGAAATTTGATGAAGCGGTGTCCGCTTTTGAACAGGCGCTTCAATATTTTCCACAAAACATGGGCATTCAGGAAAAAATGGTCCAATGTTATCTCCAAAAAGGGAATATGCTGCACCACAACAAGATGTATAATGAAGCTGAACAAATCTATAATCAGGGCATTCAGCTTTGCCCAAGCAACAGCCCGTCACTGGTGCATCTTTATAATAACCTGGGTTCAGCGCTGCAGAATATGAGACGCTTTGATTCGGCACTGGCGGCATATGAAAAAGCACTTGAGATCGATTCCAGTTATGTTGAAGCACTGTGCAACAAAGGAGAGCTTTTTCAGTCCATTGGCAATACAGAAGCTGCCTTGGCGGCATACCAGGATGCGATCAGAAAAAGGCCGGATGTTGCCCTTGTTTATCAGAAAACAGGAGCGCTGCTACACGCTGCAGGTGACTTGAAAGCAGCAGAGAAGATGTTTGAAAAAGCCCGCCTCATGACAGAATAATTATTTCCGCATCAAGGCGGTTATCTCTTGGATTTCATATTGTAAACCCCAAAAGCCCGGAATACGATTCCGGGCTTTGCTGGTTACCAGATCAAATTGGCCTTGTAATTAATGAAATCAAATAAGGCCTCCGTGCTGATGGATCAGAGCAAAAAGAACCTGTTCTCTAATAATTCCAGATAGAGAGTGGAGAGCTGACCCGGAAGACGATTTAATGCCATTGAAACATGTACGAAAGGCGTTTTAAAAATGAAAGAGCAAGCAATAGCTATTATCCAGGCCAGAATGTCATCGACCAGGCTTCCTGGAAAAGTATTAAAGCCGTTAGCCGGAAAGCCGGTTATATGGCATATTTATGATAGAGCCTCACGGTGTAAATTTGTTGACAAACTTATTGTTGCCACCTCAAAACAATCTTCAGATGATCCGTTGGCAGACTTTTGCCAAAACAATGGAATGAATGTTTATCGAGGGAGTTTGGATAATGTGCTTTCACGTTATACTGATATTCTCAATAGTGAACAATATCCTTATTATGTTAGAATTACAGGTGATTGCCCGCTGATTCACCCTCAATTTATTGATAATCAAATTATGGCGCTGATAAAATTTAGGGCTGATTTTACCTGGTGTGAGAATCTTGGCACAGCATTTGGCGGTCAGGGAGTACGCTCAACCAAATCCCTTTTTTACATTGCAGACAGATCAAATAACCCTCTTGATTTTGAGCATGTGGGAGCAGTATTTTTATCAGATAATCCAAATAAGTTTCGGATAGTTGAATTGTTGTCTCCTCCTCAAAATTTAATCGTAGATAATTTAAGGTTAACGGTTGATGAAAAAGATGATTTCCTGATGTTTACGAAACTGTATGATCATCTATGGCCGAAAACGAATTGGGTTGAATTAGCAGATGCGATTGAATTGTTAAAAAGTAGAACTGACATAAGGTCAATTAATAAAAACGTAGAGCATAAGCTGCTCAATATCGAGATTCAGGAAAAAATAAAAAAATGGCAAACAATAAAAAAAGTAGGCATCTGGAAATATGATAACAAACTGTAATTTATTAATAAAAACATAATATAAGTCAATAGCCCTTCTTTGTCTGGAGATAAATATTGAACAATTCAAAGGCGTCATCCGTTGTATTTAAAGTGCAGGGTGGTCATGATGTCGGGATGGGGCACATATACCGTTCCATCTGCTTGGCGGATGCACTGACGGAATCCGGTATGGTGGTGGATTCCTTTTTCTGTAATCCCGACAAAATAAGTCGTCGGTTTTTAGAATGCAGAGGATATGATGTGAATCCTTATGTGGGGGGCACGGCGGATAAGGCAATATTGTCGCAATATCTATCAGAGAACATGATAGATGGCATTATTTTGGATCAACCTGTGCCTGAACCGGCCTTATTGGGAACGTTGAGAGTTTTCAGGATCGAACTATTCGTCGCAGCGTTGGACTACAGTGATCTAACGGAAAATCGGTTGGATTTGATTGTGAATTTATATAATCATAATCATCAATTTCAGGCACCGCAGTCTAAGAGTGGGACTTGTGTTGAAGGGCTTTCTTATGCCATCATCCGTCCGGATTTTGATCCTTATATAATTCGAAAAAAAACTATTCGTAAGCATTCACAAGATATCTTGGTCAGTTTTGGTGGAGGAGACCCTCGAGGAAACACTGAACTGGTTCTTGATACGTTGACCGCTTTTCAGAAGGGAAATATGCGCTTTCATGTGGTAATAGGTCCGAATCTTAAAGATAAAGAGGTTGTTTGCCGAAAAGCTGCCAAGCTACACAAAATTGTGCGCCTTTATAAATCGGTCACAAATATGGCGGAATTGATGTTTTTTTGCGACTTCGGACTTCATGGCGCAGGTACGATGATGTTGGAAATGGCGGCTCTCGGCACCCCTTCCATTGTCCTTCCGCAAAATGAAACCGAATGGTCTTTTGGGCGTTTTTTTGTCGATCATGATGTCGTAAAGATGCCCGGATACGCTGATAATTTAAATAAAGTGCAACTGGCGGAAATTATTGCTTCCCTCGGGGAAGATTCTTATGAGAGGAAACGTATGAGTCGTGCTGGAAAGGCACTGGTGGACGGCAAGGGGCGATGGCGGATTACAAAATTAATTCAGAAAGGTATACAGGGAACAAAATGCCGAGACTTCTTGTTATAGGTGCAGGCATCTCCCAAATAGATGCGATTCTCCGGGCGCAAGCACTTGGGGTGACTGTGATCGCAATGGATGGGGATCAGAATGCGCCAGGACTGGCTGTCGCGGATACCCCTCTTGTTGTCGATATCAAGAATACAGAAGACGTTGTCATGAATGCTCGAAATTACTGCGTTGATGGTGTGTTGTGTTTTTCCGTGGAAGCAGCAGTAATTTCAGTTGCAATGGTGGCGGAGGCGTTAGGATTACCGGGTATGTCAGTCGAAGCGGCAAAAAATGCAACGTCCAAGAAAAGGATGCGCGAGTTGTGGCTTGATAAAGGAATTCCATCCTGCCGATTCATATCTTCCAGGACAGTGGGCTCGGCTCGTGAAGCGGCTGAAGAAATAGGTTTCCCTTTGGTTGTCAAGCCCGCTGACAATGCAGGTAGTCGTGGTGTATCCTACGTTGGCACAATCATGGAACTGGAAACTGCATACAATACGGCCCTAAATTTCTCTCGAAACGGTGATGTTCTAATTGAGGAATTTATGCCGGGTGAAGAGATAAGTGTTGAAGGCTTTGTCTACAACGGGGCATTTTATCTTACCGCTATTTCCGACAAGGTTCGAACTCCCCCACCACACTTACTTGATCTTGTTGTTTCATTTCCATCTGCCAAACAGACAGAAGTTCAGGAAAAGGCCGTTCAGGTTGTAAGAGATGCCGCACACGCGCTTGGTGTAGATATGACACCGATTCACGCCGAGGTTATGATCACCTCAACGGGGCCTAGGATGGTGGAGTTGGCAGCCCGGGGACCGGGGTTCAAAGTTTTTTCAATGATGATTCCGTGGGCTGGTGGTGTTGATGTTATTAGAGAATCTATTCAAATTGCCCTTGGTGAGATGCCGGATCTTCGTATGTCAGCCAAACGCGGTGCTGTCTTAGCTTTTCCGCAAGTGATGCCTGGCAAGGTGTTGTCCGTTAAAGGCGTTGAAGATGCTCGCGATGTTCCTTTCATTCGAGATCTTGAAATATACTTAAAGCCGGGTGATACCATTAATCCTTTGAGATCTGGAGGGGACCGCATAGGCCATATTATAGCACTGTCTGATGATCGGGATAGCGCGGAGGATGCTGTTCAGCAAGCTGAACACATGATTCAAATTAATGTTATGCCTGGAGCGTTGAATAATACAAGTTTTTAGCACTACAGCGACACTTTGTTTTTTCATAGAAAATGGGGCTGTAAATCACGGTATTTTTGCTGATTTACAGCTATAGAATCCCTCCTGAAAGCTTTGGACTTCTGAAGTGTCGATGTAGTGTTAGAAGTTCTCCCTAAAAAATTAAATGAAGAAAATTGTAATATTGTAACCTCAAAAAAGCAGTGTTGAGCCAAATCAATAATAGAATAGTTAAAACCAATGGGGTGTAGTCATGGATAAAAAACGGCAGGAATATTTGATTGAAAGCGCAGAAAAGTATGCTCAGTTGGCATCTCTTTATGATGCCACAAATCCAAAAGAAGAATGTTTTAGTTTTCCGCATCAGTTTTTCGTCGAAGTTACAAATTTGTGTAATTGTCGTTGCGAGATGTGTATGCAGAGATTGATGAAAAGGCAAAAAGGAAAAATTGATTTTGAATTAATGAAAAAAATTATTGATGAAGTCGCATTTTTCGATCCATACTTTGATTTTTGTAAACATGGAGAGCCGCTCTTGCACCCTGAAATTGTAGAAATGATATCATATGGAGTTCAGAGAGGCTTGACCAAAACAAGATTGATAACTAACGGTAAGCTGCTTAGCCAAGATATGTCGATGGATATCGTTAAGAGTGGATTAAAAAAAATAAATATATCATTTAATGGGTATGATAAAAAATCATATGAACGATATCAAAAAGGAGCGAACTTTGAGCAGACATTAAAAAATATTTTTGATTTATTAAGGGTCAGACATGAGATGAAATCACAAACGCCAAAAATAGAAATATCTTTAGTACTTTATGACGAATTAAGCAACAATCGCAAACGATTTTTTCAAATGTTTGATAAATTGCCGGTTGACCGCATGAGAGTTTCCACCATGATAAACTTTTTCGGAAAAAATAAAGAATCAGCTTTAGACGAAAACGTAAAAAAACCTTATAGTCAATGGCCAACCTGTAAAGTTCCTTTCCGATTTTTCAACATTAATTGGGACGGGGACGTTACCCCATGCATCATAGATTATGATAAAAAATATTCAATTGGAAATGTAGCTCAAGATAAAGTCCTTGATATTTGGAACGGTGAAAAAATGCGTTTTTTCAGGAAATGCCACATTGAAAAGAAATTTGATGTGATCAGCAAAAAGAGCAATGGAGTTTTTTGTGAATATTGTGGAAGTTTATGGATGAACAATAAAGACAATGGACCGCAATATCCTGAAACATTTCAGATGGGAGCAGATGATTTTTTTAGTCAACAACAATCAATGTTCGGTAGGTTTGAAAGGGATGTTTTTAAAGATAAAGCAAAAATTCAATCTCAATATGAAGATTTTATCAAAAACTCAGATCAAATTTATGAAGACATTCTAAGGGAGAGTGTATGATTTTTTTGTCATCAACTATGATAACAAGTCACTATAGTCGAGGTGTAAAACAGTGATTATAGATGCCCATACACACATTCATCCCCGCGCGGATGGATTTGGTAAAAGATTTGATGCGTCGGTGAACAGCCTGATCGGGGATCTTCAGAATGGTCCGGTGGATAAGGCTGTTGTCCTGGCAATTGCACCTGAAATTCCCAATGAATTTGTGGCTGAAGCTTGTTCTGAGCACCCCGATTATCTGATCGGGTTTGCTTCAGTTGATCCTTATCTTGGTGATCATGCCGTAAGTGACCTGCGGGAGGCCGTTGAAAAACTGGGCCTTCGTGGACTGAAAATTCATCCCAGGCGCCAAAATGCAGGAATAGATCAACTTGAATTACTTATGCCTTTGGTAGCTTGTGCGGCGACATTACAGATCCCCGTATTGATTGATGCTTTCCCCTGCGGTCGGGATTGGTTCCGTATGTGTGAGTTGGAGGTGGTAAGCGTATTGGCAGAACGTCATCCTGATGCCCGTATTATTCTTGCACATGCCGGTGGACATCGTGTTTTTGATGCCATGCTCGTTGCCAAAGCCCATGCAAATGTATGGGTTGATATCTCTTTTACACCGACCTATTATCAAAATACTTCAGTCGAGCATGACCTGGTGCAGGTGATTCGTAAACTGGGGCCGAAGCGTTTGATATACGGCTCAGATCATCCTGAAGTTTCTATACGTCAATCATATGAAAAGGCAATGAACTTACTCCATGAGGCCGACTTTGATGATCGTGGTATTGCCGATGTCATGGGTGAGAATACATTGTCTTTGCTTTCTTGGAGAACTGAATGAAGCCCCATGAAATCATACGGGAATGCCAAAGGTATGACGCGCGCCTCAGACAGCTGGGGGCGACCCCCCAGGCTTTGGGGTGGCGGGACCGAAAGCAA
>KB224422.1_pt15 | contig 16214 bp, 14 predicted proteins | sample 524768 | NCBI WGS metagenome assembly AMQJ01 (sample SAMN00998488, study PRJNA167727) | sediment metagenome | isolation source: subsurface aquifer sediment | place: USA: Rifle, Colorado | collected Aug-2009
GCGAATTTTAAGAAAACGACTCCACCATTTAGGTGTTTATGATGGATTTCCTGTTGTTTTTTCCACCGAACTTATCGACCCAAGAAGCGTGATTTTTGTTGAAGGTGAGGCAAATAAAAAAACAACCGTAGGCACTATCTCTTATATGCCCGCTATTTTCGGAAATTTTATGGCTGCCGTGGTTATCCGCAACTTATTAAAGTCGCTCAACGAAAAACAAAACTGATATCAGGTTTTTTATTGGCCGGAGCAAATTACTTTGTCAGAAAAGTTTTTGAAGTACAAACCGCCTATTTTATTTTTTATACATGCCACCAATATATCCTTTTATTGCTTTCGAAAATTTCTCTTGATCGCCATTGTGAAACGCAGTAAAAATAGGGACATAATAAAAAGGGATTTCTTTAAACGCAGAATGCGACTGCTGCGCTTTTAACCGCATCGCGTCCTTTTCGGTTGTAACTAAAATTTTATTTTTACTGAAAATATCCTCAAAAGCTTTCAAAATTTGCCGGATATCATTTTCCGTATAATCATGATGATCTGAAAATGTCAAAACACTTAAGTCGGAACTAAATTGTCGTAAATGATCCTGCAAAGGATAATTGTTGGCAATGCCCGTAAACAATAAAATATGCGAATATTGTTTTTTTAGTGGGTTGGAATTTAAATTTGAAAATGGGGTCAATAGGCCATAGTCGATTTTTGAAAACAAAAGCAGTTGCTTGTTTTTCAACTTTAAGGCTTGGGAAATCCTTCTTCGGGTGATTGGCGACAAAACGGCAGGCGTTTTTGTAACCACGACAATATCAGCACGTTTTGCGCCGCTACACGACTCGCGCAATGTCCCACTTGGAAAAATATAATCGTCCGAATATAAATGATAGAAGTCGGTAAGTAAGATTGAAAGTCCCGCGCGAATGTAGCGGTGCTGAAAAGCGTCGTCTAAAAGGATGACTTCTAAATTTGGTTTGCTTTTTCGCAGCATGTCAACACCTCTATTTCTGTTTGCATCAACAGCTACTGCAATATTTGGGAATTTAGTGGCATATTGAGCACTTTCATCGCCAAGAATGAAAGCATTTGCGTTTTCGTCGGCCAAAACAAAACCCTTTGTTTTTCGTCCATATCCTCTGCTGAGCGTAGCAATACTATAATCGGTTTGCAATAACCGAACAATATATTCAGTAAGGGGAGTTTTTCCAGTTCCGCCCAAACTCAAATTACCAATTCCAATAATTGGTATTGGATGGCTTCTTTGTGGCAAAATTCCCCAGTCAAAAAGCTTGTTTCGAATTCCTACAACCAGTCCATAAACAACTGCTAAGGGAAATAAAATTACTCTTAGTATATTCAACACAAGATAATATTAATGGCGCGGGACGAATAATCGACTGTTTTACGCGCTGCTCTTAAAATCGTTACATTTTAAACTCTTTTTGCTGGATGTATTGTATTTTAGCAAAAATTTTCTGATTATGATTTTGAACGATTTATGCAAAAGTCTGGAAGAACTCGCTCCTCTTTCTCTACAGGAAAATTACGACAACAGTGGACTGTTGATTGGCGATAGAAATAAAATCATTTCAAAGGCGCTGGTTTGTTTAGAAGTAACGGAAGATGTGTTTTCCGAAGCCATGGATGAAAATGCCGATGTGATCATTACGCACCATCCGCTCATTTTCAGATCGTTGAAAAAATTTACCGGCTCAAATGCTGTTGAGCGTATTGTAGAAAAAGCCCTAAAAAAAGACATTGCCATTTATGCCATTCATACTAATTTGGACAATGTATTTCTGGGAGTAAATCAAGTTTTAGCTAGTCAACTCCGATTGAGTCGCTTGCAAATATTACTTCCAAAACCAGCTACTTTGAAAAAACTGGCCGTTTATGTTCCAATTGATTATTCGGAAAATTTAAGCAACAAATTATTTGAAGCCGGCTGTGGAGCAATCGGAAATTATGATTCCTGTAGTTTTCAATTGGAAGGAAAAGGATATTTTCGCGCCTTGGAAGGAAGTAAGCCGTTTGTTGGAGAAAAAAATCAAATTCACCTCGAACAAGAAGTTAAAATAGAGCTTGTATTTGCGGCCTATTTGCAATCCAATATAATAAAGGCATTGCGAGAAAATCATCCTTACGAAGAACCTGCTTTTGATATTTATGCCTTGGAAAATGAATCGCCAACTATTGGAGCCGGAATGATTGGTTATTTAGAAAATCCGATGAATGAGGAAGATTTTTTGAATTTTGTGAAAAAACAAACCGCTACCAAATGCATACGATACAGTTCGGGAGCCGGTGATAAAATACAAAAGATAGCCCTTTGCGGAGGTAGTGGAAGTTTTCTGATTTCTGAAGCCAAAAGGGCAAATGCTGATGCTTTTATAACGGCCGACGTAAAATACCATGATTTTTTTGAAGGAGAAAATCAAATGCTAATTGCCGATATTGGCCATTACGAAAGCGAACAATTTACAAAACAACTTTTAGTTGATTATCTAAACAAAAAATTTCCTAACTTTGCAGTCCAAAATTCAGGACGTAATACAAACGTCGTTAAATACTTATAGAAAATTATAATTCTAAACAATATGGCAAAGAGAAAGACGGAAGAAGAAGAAGAAATTGCTCCGGTAATTCATTATAAAAAAACGGATGATGAAATTAGCAATCAAAAACGCTTAGTGGCGCTTTTTACTTTGCAACAAATTGATTCGCAGATTGATAAAATAAAGATTATCCGTGGAGAACTCCCTTTGGAAGTGCAAGATTTGGAAGACGAGATTGCGGGATTAGAAACGCGTATCGATAATTATATTCAAGAAACCTCTCAATTAGAGAGTCAGATTGCTGAAAAAAAAGCAAGTATTTTAGACAGCCAGTCCTTGATAAAAAAATACGAAGAGCAACAAATGAACGTACGCAATAATCGCGAGTACGACTCTTTGACCAAAGAATTGGAGTTTCAAAATTTGGAAATTCAACTGGCCGAAAAACGAATCAAAGAATACAGTGCTGATCTAGAATTGAGAAAAGCTGATATTTCAAAAGCCACTTTAGTAATTGATGATCGGAAAAACGAATTGACAATTAAAGATTCCGAACTGAATGCCATTGTTGAAGAAACAAAGAAAGAAGAAAATGAGCTTGTTGAGAAATCGACCAATTTGGAAAGCCTGATCGAGCCTCGATTGTTAACAGCCTACAAACGGATTCGGAAAAATGCACGCAATGGCCTCGCCGTGGTTCAAATTGAACGCGAATCGTGTGGAGGCTGCTTCAATAAAATTCCACCTCAACATCAACTTGATATCAAGATGCACAAAAAAATTATTGTTTGTGAATATTGTGGTCGAATATTGATTGACTCCGAACTGGCAGATTCAGTACAAAACAGTTAAAAAAAAAGAGGTCGACGACCTCTTTTTTTATGTTTTAGAATTCCTATTTTCTCTTACCGAATGACATATTCAATTTCTTGAAAACAAAAGAATTATTTTTTTGTCACGTAGTCATTTAAACACTTTGTTCGGTTTCCTTTTCAAATAATTTATTCATAACCAAAGCAATGGCCCCCAAAAGCTTCACTTTTCCACCCAATGAAGAGGTGATGATTTCTGTATCTTGCTTGATTCGCTGAATCGAATATTTGTTTAAACTTTGCTGAATGGGATCAAGCAGAAAATGATTGGCTTCTGCTACTTTTCCTCCAATAATAATCATTTGCGGATTGAAAATATGAATGAGTCCCGCGATTCCTTTTCCCAAATAGTCGCCGGCACTACTCACCAATTCGATAGCAAAAACATCGCCGTTTTCGAGTGCTTCTATGATGGTGGAAACATGAATCTCATTTAGTTCATTATTTACCATTTCAGAAATAAGGCTTTGTTTGCCGCCAGCAATGAATTGTTGCGCAAGATGAATCAAAGCCGTTCCGGAAGCCACTGTTTCCAAACAGCCCTTTTTTCCGCAAGTACACAGCAGACCATCGTCAACAACATTGATATGGCCCAACTCACCTGCAAATCCGCTCTTACCTTCGTATATTTTTCCGTTCACAATAATTCCCAATCCAATCCCGTCGCAAATATTGATGCATAGCACATTTTCTTTGTTTCGGGCTGCCCCAAATGCCTGCTCTCCCAAAGCCATCACCCGCGAATCGTTGCCGGCAAAAACAGGCAAATTGTACCTTTTTTGAAAAGCCTGTTCTAAGCTCAATCCGTCGATTAAAATATCGCCATACGTTTCACCCGTTTTGGTCTCAATCAATCCTGGCAACGAAATTCCCACTCCCAAATAGCGCGATTTTTCAAAACCTAATTTGGCCAACAATTCATCCAGACGAAGAAATATTCCATCAAAAACCTGCTTTTTATTCTTTACATTGTCATAATACGTAATGGTTTCAGAAACTGCTACATTTCCCAGATTAAAAACAGCCATTTTAATCATTCGGCAATCAATGTCGATACTGATAATGTATTTTGCATTGGGATTGATACCGTACAAATAGGGCCGGCGGCCGCCAATGGAAGCTCCAAAACCTAATTCATGTACCAAGTTCAAACCAACAAGCTCCTGCAAAAGCTTATTAATGGTGGGCGAACTCATATTGGTAAGCTTTGCCAATTCAGGATTCGATCCTTGTCCATTTTTATATAAATATTCCAGAATGAAACTCTGTTGCCGAATTTTCTTTTGATCCGAATTAGATGAAATTTTGTTAAGTTCACCCGGTTGCAATAATAGTTTTAACATGTTATTTCGTTTGTTTTTACTAAGCTACGAATATAACTAAATTTTTTTAGAAAGTGCTTTATTTTCATAAATCACAAGAGATTAGAGCCTCTAAAAAGCGCCAAATAGGCTGCTTTAATTATTTCAATATTTGCCCGATATCCTTATTTGACGGCATTTCCGTTAATTATTGTTAATATTGTATTCATGTATTCTTTAGGGATAATTAAAAGATTATTTTTGCCCTGAATAAGCGGCAAATTATTCATTTGTAATAAATTATAAATCAAACGAAGATGGTCATTGGTATTTTTGGTAAATCACTTAGCGATTCGGCTTTTCCTTTTTTACGAGAGTTGATAGTTTCGTTGGACAAAGCCAAAATAACGACCCTGTTTTTTAGCCCTTTCGCCAAAGAGATAAAAACCGATTTTGATCTAAGTGCCTATCGTTCGTTTACTACTCCTTACGATGCTGCCGAAAAGTTAGACTTTATCATTTCGCTCGGTGGAGATGGAAATATGCTCAGTACCGTAGCCATGGTTCACGACTCCGGAATACCAATTTTAGGAATCAATCTAGGCAGGTTGGGATTTTTGTCGAGCGTAAATAAAGAACAAATTCAAGAAGCGATTGATGCTCTTTTGAAAGGAAATTATAAGATCGATTCACGAAGTTTGCTTAAACTGAGTTCACATTCCAAACTCTTCAACGAGAAAAATTTTGCACTCAACGAGCTTTCCATTTACAAACAACAGCCCAATTCGATGGTTTCTATTCATGTCTTCATCGACGACGAATACCTCAACTCTTATTGGGCAGATGGCTTGATTATTGCAACGCCGACCGGCTCAACGGCTTACTCGCTTAGTACTGGTGGCCCCATCATTTCGCCCGACGCAAATAATTTTATTATCACTCCCATTGCTCCTCACAATTTATCAGTACGCCCACTCGTTATCCCTGACAGTAAAAAAATAAAATTAAAAGTGGACGGCCGCGACGATTCCTTTTTTGTGAGTCTTGATGCCCGAACGCAAAGTTTCCGCTCGAGCGAAGAGTTGATCATCGAAAAAGAATCTTTTAGTATTCAATTGATTCGTTTGCCCGATGAAAACTTTTTTGCTACGCTTAGAGCCAAACTATTATGGGGAATAGATAAACGAAACTGATATGGAAAAAAAGGCCAATCATCCTATTTATAAAAAATTAATCCGTTTCGGATTTCTGTTTTTAACAATGAGCGTTTCGTTTTCCTCCTTCGCTCAAACATTAGAAGTGGGCGCATTTGGTGGAGCATCCTATTATCTGGGCGACTTAAATACCCAAAAGCATTTTATCGAAAGTCAGCCAGCCTTCGGCGCCGTTTTGAAATACAACCTAAATCAACGCTGGGCGATAGGACTTGCAGCAAGCCAGGGTAGATTAACGTCCGATGCAACCGATTTCAATTCGACTCATCCCAACAATCAGGTCGCAAATCTTTCGACAAACCTCACCGAGCTTGCTTTGCTAAGCGAACTAAATTTCTTTCCTTATGCGATAGGCGACAGAAAGAATTTTTGGACTCCTTATGTCTTCGCAGGACTGTCGGCTTTTTCGTCCAGCAACACTTCATTGGCAATGGCAGCTCCGTTTGGGCTAGGATTCAAGTTTAGCCCTATCAGAAAAATTGGATTAAGTTTGTTTTGGAGTGCCCGAAAAACGTTTACCGACAACTTGGACAAAGTAGTTTCGATCGATTATCAAGGCTATAATGGAGATTGGTATTTTTTTTATGGATTAAACATTACTTTTGCCTTCCGTTTACAAAAAGACGTGAGTTGTAGAAATTTAATTAATAGAAAGTATAATTGATTATTCTAAATTTGCACCATGAATTTTAAAGAGCAGATAGATACAAACCGATTACCAAAGCACATTGCCATTATCATGGATGGCAACGGACGGTGGGCAAAAGAACGCGGAAAAATGCGTGTTTTTGGTCACGAAAATGGCGTTGCCGCTGTTCGGAATACAGCAGAAGCAGCAGCAGAAATTGGAATCGAATTTGTTACACTCTATGCTTTTTCGACCGAAAACTGGAAAAGACCCCAAAAAGAAGTCGATGCATTGATGAATTTGTTGGTAAAAACCATCAACAAGGAAACAGAAACCTTAAATAAAAACAAAATACGCCTAAAGGCCATTGGCGATTTGAAAAGCCTTAAAAAAGAAACCTATGCCGAGTTGCTGACTGCCATGGAAAATACCTCGGCAAACAACCGAATGACAATGACTTTGGCCTTGAGTTACAGCTCCCGATGGGAAATTGTTGAAGCGGTGAAACAGATTGCAGAGAAAACAAAAAATGGCGAACTAGAGCCGCAAGCCATAACGAGCGAAACAATAACTCAGCATTTGAGTACCAACTATATGCCGGATCCGGAACTATTAATTCGCACCAGTGGCGAACAACGTATTAGCAATTATTTATTATGGCAAATTGCATATAGCGAACTCTATTTTTGCCCAAAATATTGGCCCGATTTCGAAAAAGAAGATTTTTATAAAGCCATCGTCGATTTTCAAACACGCGAAAGACGATTTGGTAAAACAAGTGAACAAATAACTAAGTAAGCTCCTATGCAGATTCAACATTTTTTATCATACACCAAACTAAAATTTATTGGCACCTTTGTGCTCTTGCTCGTATTTCTTTCGTCGCAGGCACAAGAAAACGCTTTAATAGACTTGGATTACGCCAAACCAAAATCTTATACCATCGAATCAGTCGAAGTGAGCGGAATTGCCTTTCTCGACGAGAATGCGCTAATTATTATCTCCGGTTTAAGTATAGGAAAACAAATCAATGTTCCGGGCGATGATATTCCTATTGCAATCCGAAAGCTATGGAAACAAGGTCTCTTCGAAGACATTAGCATCAACGTTGTGGCTATTCGCGACAACAATATTAGTTTAGAAATAGCACTGAAAGAACGTCCACGTTTATCGGGATTTACCATCGACGGAATTAGCAAAAGTACGGAAGAAACTTTGCGGGAAAAATCAAAACTCGTAACCGGCGATGTAGTTACCGAAAACTTGATGATTCGCACCAAAGAAATTTTGGAATCCTACTTTGTGGAAAAAGGTTTTTTCAATGCGCAAGTAGAAATTCAGAAAAAAGCGGATCCGAAAAGGCCAAATAGCGTTATTTTAGCAATCGATGTAAAGAAAAACAGCCGCATCCGTATTGACGAAATCAATCTCATTGGAAATAAGGAAGTGAAAGCCGAACGCCTCAAATCCTCCTTAAAAGAAACAAAAGAAAAAGCGTTTATCCGGCCGCTCAAACACGCTGATGAATTGCTTGTAAACCTAAGCAAAGACGCTTTGACATTTAAGTGGCCCAAAATGCGCCGCGATTTTGAAAATTACCTAAGTAAAAGTTTCCGCCTTACGCTCCTAAAATCTTCAAAATATGTTCCTGATGTATTTGAAGACGACAAAGCTTTGTTAATTGCTAAGTACAACAAATTAGGCTATCGCGATGCAAAGATAATTTCCGACAGCATTTATCGGAAAAAAGACAATACAATGACCATTGACATTCGCGTGGACGAAGGCAATAAATATTATTTTCGGGATATCAATTTCGTGGGAAATACCGTCTATTCCGATGCCGATCTTGCGGCAGTGCTCCAAATCAGAAAAGGAGACGACTATAACAAAGAGCTCTTAGAAACAAACCTCTCCTACAATCAAAACGGACCCGATGTCAGTTCTATGTATTTGGATAATGGTTATTTGTTTTTCAGTGTCGATCCGGTCGAAGTTCAAGTTGATAACGACTCCATTGATTTAGAAATCCGTATCCGCGAAGGCGAACAAGCCTATCTTAAAAATATTATCATCAAAGGAAATACCCGAACAAACGACCATGTCATTGTTCGCGAACTTAGAACGCGACCCGGACAATTGTTTAGCCGTGAAGCCATTATTCGTACCCAAAGAGAACTTGCCCAATTGAAATACTTCGATCCTGAAAAGCTGGGCGTCGATGTTCAGCCAAATCCAATCGATGGTACTGTAGATATTATTTATACTGTTGAAGAAACATCTTCAGACCAAATAGAACTTTCAGGAGGATGGGGTTATGGAAGAATAATAGGAACCATCGGCCTTTCTTTCAACAATTTTTCCATCCGAAACATCTTTAATAAAAAGGCATATCAACCGGTTCCTTCGGGCGATGGACAAAAATTAAGTGTCCGCTTTCAAACCTATGGTGCCGGATACATGAGTTATAGCGCATCCTTTACAGAACCATGGCTTGGCGGAAAACGACCAAATGCACTCAGCGTTTCGCTGTATCATTCAAAATATTCAACAATAACTTCTTACGATGCAAATGTTGACCCGACAAATTCTTTTTCAATTAACGGAATGACGGTAGGAATTGGTCGCCGACTTACTTGGCCTGATGACTTTTTCCAAATGTATATGGGGATCAATTTGCAACAATATGTGTTAAAGAACTATAGTATCTTTAGTTTTGGCGATGGAACCGGTCAGTTTAATAACTTTAATTACACTTTGACCATCAATCGAAATTCTACCGATCAACCAATCTACCCACGTGGCGGCTCCGATGTAGGATTTACAGCAGAACTAACTCCGCCCTATTCAGCCTTTAGCAGTAAAGATTATACCACCATGGATGTAGAAGATAAGTACAAATGGGTGGAATATCATAAATGGAAAATGAAAGCCAATTTCTTTTCTTCTATTTTTGGCGATTTGGTATTGAGTACACGTGCTCAATTTGGATTCCTTGGCTATTACAACAAAGATATTGGCGTTACGCCTTTCGATCGTTTCTATCTTGGCGGCGACGGATTGTCGGGATACAACAATATGGACGGCCGGGAACTCATTGGTTTGCGTGGATATTCCAACGAAAGTTTAACTGCCAATTATTCGCAAGACAACAATATTGGGAGTGTAATTTACAATAAATACACCTTGGAAATGCGCTATCCACTTTCATTGAATCCGAGTGCAACTATTTATGTAATGGGTTATTTTGAAGGAGGAAACTCTTGGGACAGTTTTGCCAACTTTACTCCTTTCAAAGTGTATAAAGCAGCCGGTGTTGGTGTTCGCGTGTTTTTACCAATGTTTGGACTCCTAGGATTGGATTGGGCTTATGGATTTGATGAAGTTCCCGGTTTACCTGATGCAAATGGCGGACAGTTCCATTTTTCTATCAATCAAAGCTTGGATTAAACTTGGCACAATTTTGGATTTCATATTAAGCAAAGTATCAGATTTGATATTGAGAATACTAATTTAAAAATCAATGCTCATGAAAACACAAAATAAATTATACGCCGGCCTTTTAGTTGCCTTCTTTTTCGCCTTCACTACCCTAGGCTTTGGACAGAAATTTGCCTATGTTGATAGCGAATATATTTTGCAAAACATTCCAGAATATACCGATGCACAGAATCAATTAGACGAATTTTCACAAAATTACCAGGCTCAAATCGAGAAACGTTTTAGCGAAATTGATCAGCTTTATCGCAAATATCAAGCCGATGCCGTATTATTGCCCGAAGATATGAAACGCAAACGTGAAGATGAAATCATCTCAAAGGAACGAGAAGTAAAAAAATTCCAAGAAGAAATATTTGGACAGGAAGGCCAACTCTTCAAAAAACGAGAAGAATTGGTTTTGCCTATTCAAGAACGTGTTTACAATGCCATCGAAAAACTAGCACAAGTCCGTGGACTGGGAATCGTTTTCGACAAAGCAGCGGGCGCAAGTCTGTTATTTTCAGATTCAAAACTTGATATAAGTGACGACGTACTACAAGAACTTGGATTTAGTAACAATACACAACGGAATAAATGATAAAAAATCTTAAAAACGTCTTTTTTATTCAGATAAAACTATAAATTTGCGACTTGTTGATTGATTGATAAGATTGCATTAAATAGTTGCTTCAGTCTAGATACATAAGAAATTAAACGAAACAGTTCACTTCCACGAATGGCAGGAACCAAATCAAAAACAAATTATAAACAGATGAAAAATATTTTAAAAGCTATTGTTGTTATCGTATTGTTTATTGCCGGCGCAAGTGCACAGGCCCAAACTGCTCCTCCTGTTAAAATTGGTTATATTGACTTCGCCGAAATTGTAAGCATGATGCCTGGCCAAGATTCGATCAACAAGAAATTACAAGATTATGTTGCTTCACTGGAGTCTCAAATGAAAGCAATGCAGACTGAGTACGAAGGGAAAATAAACAATTACCAAGCCACTCAAGCCACTATGAGTCAAATCATTAAACAAACGAAAGAAAAAGAAATTCTAGACTTACAACAAAGAATTGAAGCTTTCAATCAACAAGCACAAAACGAAATTCAAAATAAACAAATGGAATTAACCCAGCCTTTGATCAATCGCATCCAATCCGCGATTAAAGCAGTAGGTAAAGAAAATGGATTTACTTATGTCCTCAATGGAAACGAGCAAATTATACTTTATGCCGAAGGCGGAATAAACATTTTGCCACTTGTAAAAAAGAAACTAGGCATTAAATAATTTTTATAGCCTGAAGAAAAGCCGTCAAAATAAATTGACGGCTTTTTTGTTTTTACGCCGTATCTTTGCAAAATAAATGGCATCGAAAAGCCGAATCCAATGAAACCGGAAGAATATATCCAAAAACTGTTCGAAATTGATACCGAGTCCGATTTTAACGATTTGAGTATAGCCGCCTTTCATTTTCAATACGAACACATTGCCATTTATCGTCAATTTGTAGATTCCCGAAAAATCCTGCCGGAAAAAATTGCCCACTTTAGCCAAATCCCATTTCTTCCTATCTCTTTTTTTAAAACTCACGCCTTAATAGCAGAGAAAGAAAAAACTCAAAAAATATTTAAAAGCAGCGGAACTACCGATTCCGGTCGCAGTCAACATTTTGTGCAAGACCTATCTCTCTATGAAAAGGCATTCAGCCTGGGATTCGAAAAAAAGTACGGCCCCATCAGTAATTATTGCATACTTGCTTTGTTGCCTTCTTATATCGAAAATGGCGATTCTTCACTGGTTTATATGGCCGAAAAACTCATTCAGAAAAGCAAACACAAAGAAAGCGGGTTTTACCTCAACAATTTGAACGAACTTATCAATAAACTCGAAGATTTAGAAAACAGAAATCAAAAAACAATCTTACTAGGCGTTTCCTACGCTCTGCTCGATGTAATCGAAAAAAAGCAGTTTCAGTTGAAAAACACCATCATTATGGAAACGGGTGGAATGAAAGGCCGCCGAAAAGAAATGATTCGTGAAGAACTGCACCAGAAATTAAGCCTAGGTTTTGGAACCGACAAAATACATTCAGAATACGGAATGACCGAATTGCTCTCTCAAGCCTACTCCACAGGGAATGGAATTTTTGAAAATCCTCTCTGGATGAAAATTCTCATTCGAGATGTAAACGACCCCACCGACTTTCTGCCAATTGGGCAGAGCGGCGGAATAAACATAATCGATTTATCAAATCTTTATTGCATCTCGTTTATCGAAACCAAAGATCTTGGAAAAATTCTCCCAACAGGACAGTTCGAAATTCTTGGCAGGTTCGACAACAGTGATGTAAGAGGATGCAACCTTTTGATTGTTTAAATAATTTATTTTTAAAATATTCGTTATTTAGTGATTCGCACTGTAACCGAATACAAAAGAAGCCGTCAATTGAACAACAAATTAAAACAACAAAGACTAAAACAATATATTGTGGCATGTTTTTAGCTAAAATCAACCAAAAAAGCAATAAAAGACATTGTGAACGCTAAAATTAATTACCTTAGTAAACCAAATGATAAGACAAACTACGATGACCAAGTTTAAGATAAATCCCTACTTTATAAGCTCCTTGTTTTTGGCTTTTATGTTAAGCATTAGTAGCTTAATGGCCCAAAAGGTCTGGACATTAAAAGATTGTATTGATTATGCTTTACAAAATAATATTCAAATTAAGCAAAGCAAATTGCAGGTCCAGACAGTTCAGGCCGATTTGAAACAAAGCAAATTTGAATTTGCCCCATCATTGAATGCGTCTTCCTCCATCAATTACAATTGGGGAAGATTTGTTGGCCCCGAAAATACTTATATAAACACTAAAAATACAAGTTCGAACTACAGTTTAAATAGCTCCGTTACTCTTTTTGATGGTTTTCAAAAATACAACGTTGTTAAGCAAAACGAACTCGACTATTCTTCCAGTCTGTACGATTCGGAAAAAATGGAAAACGATATTGCCTTGCAATTAACAGGAGCCTATCTCAATATTTTGTTTAACCACGAAATGCTTTTAGTTGCTAAAAATCAAACTGAAATCACAAAGCAACAAATTACACGAACAAAGATTTTGGTTGGAGCCGGAAAACTCCCAAAAGGAAATTTGATGGAGATAGAAGCCCAAGGATTGATGGAAGAAGTAAATGTGATTCGTGCCGACAATAACCTGAGCTTGTCTTATCTCGATTTGCTTCAGATTTTAGATTTGCCAGCAAATGAAGATTTTGAAATTGAACATCCCAATATCACTATCAATGATGAGCTTTCCGTAATTCCGTCAGAGCAAGTTTATGCCAATGCCGTTGGTTTTATGCCCGAAATTAAACGTGCAGAACTGAATGTTTTAAGCTCAAACCGCGGACTTATGATTGCCAAAGGATCTGCCTATCCATCCTTGTCATTGCGCGGCGGCATCAATTCGTCTGTAAACATTTCTGAAATCAACGAGCCTACCATGGCCTTTTGGGAACAACTTTCCGACAAGATGAACGAATATCTTTCCTTATCGCTAAACGTCCCCATTTTTAACGCCTATCAAACAACCACACGCGTTAAGAAAGCGGAAATTCAAACTCTAAACAGCAAATTCAATTTGGAGTTGGCAAAAAACGCCCTGCGCAAAAGCATAGAACAAAAGTATTTTGATGCCATTGCCGCATACAAAACCTATCATGCCAACAAAGCCACTGTTTTGTCCTTGAAAGAAGCATTTAAATATACCGAAGAAAAATTTACTTTGGGAATGCTCAATTCTGTTGATTACAACATATCAAAATCAAGACTTACACAAGCCGAATCCGATTTGCTTCGAGCAAAATACGACTATATTTTCAAAACAAAAATACTTGACTTCTATATGGGAGTTGAACTAAAATTTTAAGCCAAATCCATAATTAAAAGAATTCTAAGATAATGAATAAAAAACTGATTTATTGGATAGGAGGCGCTTTAATCATCGTGATTGTAGTGTTAGCCGTCCTGAAGAAAAATGGGAAAATAGGAAAATCCGAAACTACGAAGGTTACAATTGAAAAAGTGACCAAAGTAACCATTGTAGAAACGGTGACCGCCAACGGAAAAATTCAACCCGAAAAAGACATCATGGTTAGCCCTTTCATCTCAGGAGAAGTAATTGAACTCACTGTTTTTGAAGGCGATATGGTAAAAAAAGGGCAACTTCTCGCAAAAATTGATCCCGAATCGTATGTGGCCGCTTACGAAAGAAGCGAAGCCGGTCTTAATTCGCAAAAAGCTTCCGAAGCAAATGCCCGCGCAAATATTGCTCAAGCCAAAGCTGAATTTATGAAAAACACCTTAGACTTCGAACGAAACAAAGCTTTGTGGGAAAAGAAAGTGATTTCCGATTCGGAAATGGAAACAGTTAGATCGGCTTACGAAGTTTCTAAATCGCGCGTCGATGCCGCCGAACAAACTTTAAAATCGGCCGAATTTCAAGTAAAAAGTTCTCAGGCTTCTTTGCGTGAAGCCAAAGAAAACCTAAACAGAACAGCCGTTTACGCTCCACAAGACGGTACTGTTTCCAAACTAAATATAGAACGTGGCGAACGCGTTACGGGAGCATCCCAGTTTTCGGCAGGAACGGAGCTTATGCGCATCGCAAATCTAAATAGTATGGAAGTGAATGTAGAAGTCAGTGAAAACGACATTGTTCGTGTTCATTTTGGGGATACTACACTTATAGAAGTAGATGCTTATCTCAATCGGAAATTTAAAGGATTGGTAACCGAAATAGCCACTTCTGCAAATACCACAGGAACAAGCGCAAATCAAGTTACGAATTTTGCTGTAAAAATTAGAATATTGAGCGATTCGTATAAAGATTTAGTCCCAGAAAACAATCCGGCCTATTCTCCATTTCGCCCCGGGATGTCTGCTTCCGTAGATATTCAAACACATACCGAATGGAACGTATTGTCAGTACCAATTGCTGCAGTAACCACAAGAGCCGATACCAGCGGTCGTATTTTGTCTGCCGTCGAAAAACGAAACGAGAAGAAAGAAACAGAAAATGAAACAAGCTCTGCAAAAAAGGAAGTGAAGGAATATGTATTCCTTTATGTAAATGGAAAAGCAGAAATGAAAGCCGTAAAAACAGGAATTCAAGACAACACAAATATCCAGATATTAGAAGGTGTAGAAGTCGATCAAGAGGTTATTACCGGCCCTTATAGCTCCGTTTCAAAAACATTGAAAAATCACGATACTGTCGAAAAAACAGATAAAAAAGATCTGTTTAACGTAGAAAAGAAATAAATTTGCATTTTATACAACTGCAATAGGCTGCTTAATTCTCTAAGCAGCCTATTTTTGTTTTACAGCGCATTTTTTTTGCTATGAATAGCCGATTGTTTGCGAAGCTAAAGCAAATGAAGGGTTTTAAAATAATCTGTTTTTCGATTTTTCGGCCCCTAATGAGAAACTGAATTTTATAGACTTCAATACAAGCGACCGATTGCAAAATCTAGAGTCCTCAAAAATAAAAATTGGCGGCTACGGTCAGGTTGATTACAATCAGGCACTGGTTAGCGAAACCAAGGGCGTAGGAACCTTAGATGTTCATCGTCTTGTTTTGTTTTTGGGCTATTCATTTAATCAAAAATGGGAAATGGTCACCGAAATTGAACTCGAACATGTACAAGAAATATTTGTCGAACAAGCCTATTTAACCTATAAACACAACAAATACATCAATTTTAAAGGCGGTTTGATTTTAATCCCAATGGGTTATATCAACGAATACCACGAACCACCCTCTTTTTTTGGAGTAGAACGACCCTTGCTCGACACAAAAATTGTTCCAACTACCTGGCGCGAAATTGGTATTGGAATCTATGGACGTATTCCGGAAATCGGCGCAAAATATCAATTGTATGTGGTAAATGGATTTATTGGGTATGATGATGTTGCAAAATTCGACGGCGCTTCCGCCTACCGAAATGGACGTCAAAAAGGGGCAGAATCATTATTAAATTATCCAAATATAAGCGGCAAAATTGAACTTTTTGGAATCAAAAACATAAAACTAGGACTTTCGGGCTATTTTGGAAAATCGCAATCGAGTCTGGTTTCCGGAATAGCCAAAATCAAT
>KB223710.1_pt37 | contig 16196 bp, 9 predicted proteins | sample 524768 | NCBI WGS metagenome assembly AMQJ01 (sample SAMN00998488, study PRJNA167727) | sediment metagenome | isolation source: subsurface aquifer sediment | place: USA: Rifle, Colorado | collected Aug-2009
TAGAAAGGTCGAAAAAATGGAGCCCAATCAAGGGCTCGCCTTTTTTTAATGTTGTTTCGGCATTGGAATTTGCAGCCAATACAACACCTTCGTTATCAACCATTAGCACTATATCGTAGGATGAATTTAAGAGTGCTTTTATTTTTTCTTCGCTTTCCAATACGATTTGATATTGATTGTTCAAACGTGCGTTTGTTCTCTTATTGGTTCGATACCTCGAATAAAAAAATAAAGCAACAACAATCAGAAAGATAGAGATAAAATAAGTGATGTAATCTTTAAATTTGTTTTCGTAACTGGCCACTTCTTGAGCATGTTGCAGTTGTGCATACTTGCTTTCCTGAGCTTCTTTTTCCAATTTGATACTTAGATAGGCTGTTTTGTCGAGCGAGAGTTGATTGAATACCGAATCGTTTATTCTCTGAAAATCTTTCTGGTACTGCAATGCTTCTTTGTATTGTTCGTTTCTTTCGAACAATGTGGAAAGAAATTGAAGGTTTTCGATTTGCACCTGATTTAAGCCAATTTCTTTTGCAACTACATTGCTTCTTCTGATGTACTTTATTGCCAGCGAGTCGTTGCCGATATCTGCATAGGCATGACCATATTTTTTATAAATATCGGCCAAGCCGTTTTTGAATCCAACTTCAATAAAAACGAGCTCAGCTTGATCGAAATAGGAAAAGGCCACCGGGTATTTCTTTAAAGCAATATAGATATTTCCCAGCGTAGCTTTGGTTTCGGCAATTCCAACTTTGTTGAACAGTGTATTTTCGATTTGATAAGATTTCTGAACATAATAAAGTGCCGAATCGGCATTGCCTAAATGCAAATGCAAATCCCCAATGTTGTGCAATCCGACGGCTATGTTCGATTTGGAATCGGTTTTTTCGCTAAAAGAAACGGATTTTCGATAATACTCGAACGCATTTTCGGACTTTCCACTATTATGGAAAACATTTCCCATCGAATTGTAAATACTGGCGATATTGGAATTGTTTCCCGATTTTTGCTCCAAGGCGAGTGCCTCGTCAAACGAAGCCAAGGCATCGTCGTAGGCAGCCCAATACATATACACGATGCCTTTGTTGTAAACGGCGCTGCTCATATTGTGCCAGAGTCGAAGCTTGTTCATTATTTTTTCGTACTCCGACCATGCCTGAAAGGCAGATTTGTAATCGCCGGTATTGTATTTCACAATTCCCATCGAATTAATGGCAATTCCAATACCAATTGAATCTTTGATAAATTCCGAAAATTCATGGGATTTGCTAAAATTCATGTATGCTTTTGGGTAATCGCCTTGCATATTAAAATTCGTCCCGGTTTTGTAATAAGTGCTAGCGAGCAATTTAAAGTCGCCAATATAATCGAAGTAGCTAATAGCTTCTTGATACGATTTGGTAGCTTCATCAAACAATCCTTGTTTGGCATAACTTTCGCCAACTCCAAGGCAGGCTTTTCCATAATCCAATTTAGAATCAATATTTTTAAATATTTTCTTGGCTTCTTCAAAAAATGCAATGCCTGATTGTGGACTATTGTTTGCAATGCAAATATTCCCTTTAGCAAGAAATGCCAAGCCTGCTCCTCGTGTATATTTTATTTGCTGGGCCAAACGAATGGCTTCGTCAGCCGTTTGAAGTGCTTGCGTCTTGTCGCTTTCGCCTTGCATCTTGGCCAATTCGATAAAAACATCTACCAATTTAGTTCCGCTATATTTAGAAGTTAAATCGAGAAGGCTATCCAATCGTTTGTTTTCCTGCGCTTGGGAAGCGCCTAGAATTAGAAGGAAAGCAATGGTTAATATCTTTTTCAGCATCTAAGTTCAAATAAGTTAACTCTTTCAGACGCCAAAGTAATAAAAAATAAAGTTAGTAAATAAAAAAGGATAAATAAATTTAATTTGTATCGTAATATATTAATATTTAAATATATATAAAGCCTTTTGAAGAAATTACTTCAAGGAGTAAGTGACCTAAAACATTCGCTCAGGTGGGCTCATAAAATAAACTCTCGTTCATCTTTTGCCAGAAGGATTTGAAATAGTGCCTTTCGGGTGGTTGTTCAGTGCTTTGAATTGAAATGATGGGCATTGTCTTTTTCTGCTGTTCGCCCTGCTCGTAAAAACGATTGCGGATTTTTCCAGCGTAAAACAGGCGCTTATTTTCTTGAATTAAATCGATGATTCTTTGTGACATATTAAACGAATTTTAAAATTATTTCTTAATTATTCTATTCTGTATTTCTTAATATATTTTGCCAAAAAGCAATAATATGGCTATATTGATAAGGATAAAAGCGATTTAAGTTATTTATATTCTCTTAAATGAAAATTAAGTATTAAATTAATTCTTGAATATTAACTTAAATATAATCTTTATAAATTAGATTTTGCGTAATAAATGCTTTACTTTTGTTTTCAGAATTTTGCAGCCATGTTTGAGTTATTTAGCTTTTTGAATAATCCATTTCTTGTATTGCTCCGGGAGAGCATACAGGCTTTGCCTGGCATCGACCGCATTGATGTTTTATTTTTTGAAAAAGAACGGAACAAAACTGTATTGTATTCTGCACAGCAGGAAAATCAGGAAAACACCTTTGTAGAACTGCCCATTGAATCGCAAAAAATGGATGGAATAAATAGTTTTAGACGTAAGCAGAAAGAATTTATTTGGCTCAACTGCAATGATTTGCCTTATTCCAACAACAATACTACTTCGCTGATCCCAACCATTTTTTCTGAAACCGAAAGTCATATTTTAGTTCTGTCGTTTCCAAATGAAACGGATTTTTCGAAAGATTTGTTTTTTTTCTACTTCAAAAAAAATGCCACTGAATTTGGAATGAATAAATCGGAGAATCTGCTCTCGACTTCCAACAAAGTCATTATAGCAAAACTGCTGTATTCCAATCTAAGAACTCGACTTCATAGCATCCAAAACGATCAGAGCAGTCTTGGACTTCTGAACGCTCATTTTCAGGCTGTCGCTGAGTCAAAAATACAATTTGAAACGGAAAACAGGCAACTTGCCCAGCGCAACAAGCAAAACATAATTCAACTTACAGAGTTCTTATTGAATGATTTAACAAATGGAAATCGTGAAGTTTACATTTTGGCAGAAGATGCCAAAGAGTTGATTGGGCTTTTTACGGGAAGCATTTTCGATCTAAAAAACGTGCTCAATAAAGCCATGATTGTGGCTCGCACACTTCAATTCGACAAGAATAGGAATGAATATATGCTTAAAGCTGATTATTTTAGCTTTGCGAATACCTTCAAGAAAAATGAAGAGTCGGTTCAATCGATCAAATTTTTGGAAGAAAATGTGCGTCATTCGCAATCCAAAACTTTCGATTTTCTGAACGAAATGGAAGAAGCTGCACAAAAAGCACTTCATTTAGGCTGGAAGCTTACCAGTACCAATATTGGCCATTTGATGGAAAAACCAATCACCGCTGCAGCCATTTCCGATAAGTTGAAACATCATGCTCAAAAAATTAATAAATTGATGGAACAATATCCTGCAAAGTGGTCTGTTACCCGAAACCGATTTCGTCCGCTTCAAAATTGCATCACAAAAGCAGAAAAAAAACCGCTCGAAAAAGCGGGATAAAATCTTTTGATCAGCGCCCATTCTATTTGCTAAATTTGAGAAATTTTATTTCATCAATCATGCAAAGCAACAAGCCAACCGTTTTAGCCAGCCTACTCCTCTTTTCGCAAAATGCTGAAAATTACATTCAATATGTAAATCCTTTTGTGGGTACAAAAAATATGGGCCATACTTTTCCGGGCAGCACACGTCCGTTTGGAATGGTACAACTGAGTCCCGAAACCGATACGCTCTCTTATGCAGTGGATGGAAAATACAATCCAAAGGTCTATGCGTATTGTTCTGGCTATCAGTTTCAAGACTCAACAATAGTTGGTTTTAGTCATACTCATTTTAGCGGAACAGGTCATAGCGATTTGGGCGATTTTCTGGTCATGCCAAGTATTGGAGAACTACGTCTAAATCCGGGCACTTCCACGGCGCCCGAAAAGGGTTATCGCTCGCGCTATTCGCATAAAAACGAACATGCAGAACCAAACTATTATCAAGTTTATTTATCTGATTATAATATAAATGCAGAGTTTACTTCAACTACTCGTGTAGGTTTTCATCGATACACTTTTCCTCAGTCTGATAGCGCACACGTTCTTCTAGATCTTATGTCGGGCATTTACAATTATGACGAAAAAAACGTGTGGACATTTCTGCGCGTAGAAAACGACTCGTTGATCACCGGATATAGACAAACACAAGGTTGGGCGCGTACCCGCACGCTTTATTTCGCGATGCAATTTTCAAAAAAGTTTAAAGAATATGGGCATAAAAAATACGACAAACAGGTGTATCGCGGGTTTTGGCGCAAGTTTGATGAAACTAAAGATTTTCCCGAAATGGCTGGTCGCCAGATAAGAGCCTACTTCAACTTCGAAACCCACGATGATGAACAAATCTTAATCAAATTTGCGCTTTCGCCAACGAGTACCGCCGCTGCCCTAAAAAACCTAGACACAGAAATTCCACATTGGGATTTCGACCGAATCAAAAAGGAAGGGCAAGACGAATGGAATTCCGAATTATCAAAAATAAGAGTAGAAACTATTACTAAATCGGACAAAGAAATATTCTATACCGCTTTGTATCACAGTTTTTTAAGTCCAATAGAATATATGGATGTTGAAAAAACGTATGCAGGATTGGACGGAAACACACAATACGCCGAAGGCTTTACAAACTACACTATTTTTTCGTTGTGGGACACGTATCGTGCTTTGCATCCTTTGTTTAATTTGGTTCAAACGAAACGAAATTCGGATATGATGGAATCCTTATTGGCTCATTTTGATCAAAGTGTGCATCCGATGCTCCCTGTTTGGTCGCATTATGCCAACGAAAATTGGTGTATGATTGGTTATCACAGCGTTTCTTTGTTGGCCGATGCCATGGTGAAAAACGTATTGAACCCAAATTCCTTTCAAAGAGCTTTAGACGCATCGATAAAAACGGCCAATACCACTTATTATGATGGAATAGGCTTTTACACTCAATTGGGATTTGTTCCCGACGACAAAAATGATTATTCAGTTTCTAAAACGCTGGAATATGCTTACGATGATTGGTGTATTGTTCAGATGGCCGATATTTTGAAAGATACCAAAGCTTCCAGCAACTTTGGAGTGCGGGCACTCTCCTATCAAAATGTTTTCAATCCAGTAGTTGTATCGATGGCGCCCAAATTGAGCAATGGAAAATGGAGAAGTGATTTTGATAAATTAAGTACGCATGGACAGGGATTTATTGAAGGAAATGCTTGGAATTATAGCTTGTATATTCCTCAAAATCCGCAAGCCCTTGTTGAACTTTTTGGCGGAAAGAAATCCTTCGAACTTCACTTGGATTCCTTGTTTTCGCAACATTTAGACGATCATTATTTTGCCCAAACCGAAGACATTACCCGAGATGGAATCATTGGACTTTATGTGCATGGAAACGAGCCGGGACATCATATTCCATATCTTTACAATTGGACAGATGCGCCATGGAAAACCCAAAGTCGAATTCGGATGATTCTGAAAACGATGTATGGAAACTCCAGCGATGGGCTTTGTGGAAACGATGATGCAGGACAAATGAGCGCATGGTACGTTTTTAGCGCCTTGGGATTCTATCCTGTTTCTCCCGGTTCCGAAAATTATTCAATAGGAAGTCCGCTGATGAAATCGGCTGTGCTGAGTTTCGAAAATGGTAAACAGTTGAAAATAACAGTACACCATCAAAGCGAAGAAAATGTATATATTCAGTGGATTCAGCTCAATGGAAAGCCAATCAATCGCCTTTATCTAACACACAAAGAATTGATAGACGGTGGAAATCTGGAATTCCAAATGGGGAAAAAACCAAATAAGAACTTAATCAAAACCAACTAAGATTGCCTATTCAATAAAGCGTTTCCTAGTTGTTTATTTTAAGATAAATACGCGCTCGTTTAGCCGTTATTTTTACTCAAATTTAGATCCATTTAATCAGCGCAAAATCTTCCGGATAAGCCAAATAGGTGCTTTTAGGACTTATTCTGAATACATAATCGTACACACCTGCTCTTGTTACCGGTAAAGCACAAGAATACAGCAGATTTCCATTTTCTAATTCCTCTACCTCCATTTCTTGCTTAAAAATGACGTTCTTAATTTCCTCATCCACTTTTTCGCCGAACAATATTTCCATTCTCAGGTCTTTGGCGGTTAACTCCGTCAATTTTATTTCAATACGAGCTACAAAAGTATCGCCTAGATCCAAGGTATTATTTTGATCGCTTTGCGGAAGTTCTTCCGAAACGATTTGAATTTTATCCCAATCCAATCCTATTCTGTATTTCCATTTGGCAATTTTTTTTGCCAGATCGAAATTATTTGAATGAATGGCCATGCTGGAATCAAATAATTTGCGATAATAACGATCAAAATAATCGTCCAGCATTCTTTTCATCGTAAAATCTGGTGCAATCTGGACAAATGTTTTTCGAATATGACCAATCCATTCTTCGGAAAAATCGTTATTTTCTTTCGCATAATAGATACGAAGGATTTCCGATTCGAATTTTGAATAAATAATTTCGGCATCCAACATATTTTGCATTTCTTGGTCCATATAGGTTCTACCTTCGGCCAAAGCCCAGCCTGCACCCTCTTTAAAGCCTTCGGCCCACCAGCCATCCAAAACAGAAAAATTCATAACGCCATTCATGACCGCTTTTTCGCCACTGGTGCCTGAAGCTTCCAGAGGACGTGTTGGCGTATTCAACCATACATCCACTCCGCTCACCAAATGTTTGGCCAAATCCATATCGTAGTTTTCGACAAACAAAACTTTTCCAACAAAACCGGGCATTTTCGAAACTTCCACCACGCGTTTGATCAGATCTTGCCCTGCTTTATCATGAGGATGTGCTTTGCCGGCAAAAATAAACTGAATAGGTTGGTTTTTGTTGGAAACCAATTTGTGCAGGCGATCCAGATTCGTGAACAAGAGATGTGCACGTTTGTAGGTTGCAAATCTTCGGGCAAACCCAATTGTCAAGGCCATTGGATTCATGTTTTCTAAAACCTGAATAATATAAGCCGGGTTTTCTTGTCGATCTTTAAGTTCTTGTGCTAATCTGGATTTTAGATACGCGAACAATTTCTTTTTTTGGTTGAGATGGATTTCCCAAATCTGCTGACTTGGAACATTGTTCACTGCTTTCCAAATATTTTCTTCAGATTGCTGCTTCAAAAAATGCTCTCCAAAAATTTGATGATGCAGTTGTTGCCATTCTTTGGATGCCCAAGTGGAATAATGTACGCCATTGGTAACAAAACCAATGTGCAATTCATCAGCAAAATAGCCGGGATAAAGATGAGCAAACATTTCTCTACTCACCCTTCCGTGAATTTTACTCACGCCATTCATCTCTTGCGACATACGAGCAGCAAGCACACTCATCGAAAATTTTTCGTTGGCTTGATTTTCATTCCATCTGCCCAAATTCATAAACGCTTCCCAGCTAAGTTGCAAGCGATCGGCATAATGAGGAATGTATTTCCGAATTATTTCTTCATCAAAGGCATCGTGACCGGCCGGAACAGGTGTATGTGTTGTAAACAAAGTACTGGCTCTAACCACTTCCATGGCTTCGCTAAAACTCAAATTATCTTCACTAATCAGTTTGTGCAATCGTTCTAAGGAGTTGAAGGCAGCATGCCCTTCGTTGGCATGAAAAATGGTTGGTTGAATTTCCAAAACATCTAAGAGTCGAATTCCACCAACTCCGAGCAGAAGTTCTTGTTTTAGTCGATTTTCCCAGTCTCCTCCATACAATTGATGGCTCACTTTGCGGTCTTCTTCACTATTTTCTTCAATATCTGTATCGAGTAGATAAAGCGGAATTCGACCAACCTGAGCCACCCAAATTTTCGCGTGCATATTTCTTCCAGGCAATGCAATTTTGATTGTTGCCCATTCCCCATCTTTTAGTCGAACCGGCAAAATGGGTAAATGCGAAAATTTTTGAGCATTGTACACATCTATTTGGTCTCCATTTATAGAAAGTTTTTGTTTAAAATAGCCATAGCGATAAAGCAAGCCAATGCCCACCATATTGATATTGGAATCGGAAGCCTGTTTTAAATAATCTCCGGCCAAAATGCCCAATCCACCCGAAAATATTTTCAAATTGTCGTCGATGCCGTATTCCATACTGAAATAAGCAATTTGATTTTCGGGTTTAAATTTCGCCTTTTCCATATATGCATCGAATTTGGAGGCTACTTTTTCGTACAATTCCATAAACTCATTGTTCGCCAAAAGCGTATCAAATTGAGCCTGTGTAATGTTTTCGAGCATGGAAACAGGATTCTTTTTGAGTTCGAGCCAGAGGTTTCCTCCTATTTGTTCGAATAAATCTTGAGCGCAATAATTCCACGACCACCAAAGATTTTTGGCTAGAATTTCCAATTTTTGAAGTTTTTCGGGCAAAATCGGACGTACTAACACTTTTTTCCAATTGGGTTTTTGGGAAACATTTAAGGTCGTTGTTTTTACGAGCTTAAACTGTTTTACTTCACTCATTTCCCGATATCTTTCATTGGCGAGGTCGGCAGCTTTGCCATATATTTCTTTGTAATGATTGATAAAATTTGACCATTGAGCTGCTTTTGCTATTTGCTGAGCATCTTTTAAGGCTTTTTCTATTTGATCTTTATCAGCGAAATAAAAACCTTTGAGCACAAATGCCACTTGATCAATCACTTCTTGTTCGTTCGAATCGGATCGAGGGATTACTGTTAAGCCAATATTATCATCAAAATTGGCATCAACCCAACGTCCAAAACCCGATAATGAAGTAGTTACGGTTGGAACTCCAAATGCTAAACTTTCCAATGGTGTATAACCCCAAGGCTCGTAATACGACGGAAAGACAGTTAAATCGAAAGCTTGAAGTAAATCGTAATATTTATGATTAAATATCCCATCTTGTCCATTTAAATAGGCTGGAACACTGATTACGCTAAGTAGCTCGGCAGCGTCGTTAAACATGTGTAATTCGTTCATTTTACACCTGATAGGATCGTGCACTTTGTCGGATAAGCGATGTGTAAAACGTTTGTTTTTGAATGATGTTTCTTGGCTTTCGAGCGACAACAACAGTTCCATATCGGGTCCTTTTATTCCTCCCGGAACCATCAAAAAAGCAATTACTCTACGTGTCTTCAATTCGCCTCTCAATTGATTTAAAGCATTCAAAAACACGTCGATTCCTTTGTTTCGGTATTCGTAGCGGCCGCTAATCATTACCAGCATGGTATCTTCTTCAAAAGCAATGCCGGTCATTTTTCCGGCCACTTTCAATAATAAAGCGCGGCTTTGGCTTCGGTGTTCTTCGTTTTTTTCTATTTCGCTAAACAAGAACGAGCTATTAAAACCGTTGGGGGTTACCTTATCCACGTGTTTTCCCAAAAATGCCTTGCATTCTTTGTTTGTAACCTCGCTAACAGTGGTGAATTTATCAGCATTTTCGGCTGCTTTTTTCTCGAGCGAATATTTTGCTACTACCGAAAATTCGCGTGCTACCAAATCGGGATTGTATTTCTGAATCTGATCATACAAGGGCAATCCGTTTCCAGCAATCGCACGCCCCAAAACAGTGGCATGGGTTGTAAAAACGGTTGCAATTGAAGGACTGTGTTTTTTCAGATAGAAAATGGCCGAACCGGTCATCCACTCGTGAAAATGAGCAATGATTCTATCTTGATAAACGCCATAATATTTCTGAAAACTATCGATTAATCGACCAACAGCATAGCCAAAAAGAGCAGGCTCTACATAATCCCAATCTCCCGAAATAGAATCGAGTCGATATAATTCCCACCACGAAGCAAAAATTTTGTCTTTTTCGCTAAAATAAGGTTTAAAATCAACCAAAATGGCAATGGGATTTCCTTGAATATTCCAACGACCAACTCTAAAATTGATTCCTTCCAGTCGCGCATGTTCAACCCAATCGGCAAAAAGGCTGGGATCTTGAGTAAATTCAGGATTTTTGCTTGTTTCCATCCAAACATCGGGTCCAACAAAGATGTAGTTGTCGCCATATTCTGGTTGTATTGTAGGCGCTTTGGAAGCCAATACTGTGTGAATACCACCAATTTTGTTGCATACTTCCCAAGCTGTTTCAAAAATATATTTTGCTTTCATAATTTACTATTTCGCATAGTCTTACTCTTCACATATTTGCAATGTAAGAAATAGAACTATTTTTTATAATCTATTGATATTTAATTAAAAACGACAATTTTTTGACGTATTTTTTCTTTGTAATTGGACAGTTCCCGTCCGCTGAGCGATTGAGTGGACTCTCTGTATTGTTGAATTTGCTTAAAGTTCTTTTTTCCAATCACTTTCAGAATTTTATCTCTTAAAGCTTGATTGCTTTCATAATACAAAAAGCTAAGTTCTTCAACAGACCATGCTTTTACCAATTCGGAAAACTTTACGTTGGTAAATTTCTGAAGCATTTCAAACACATCTTCCTGCTGCTGAAGCATATTTCGGTTGTTTGATTCTTCCGACTCTCGTTTGGCGGTAAAATTGCCTAAGCGAATATGAAAATCGGAGAGCACATTCATATAATTGATAAATGCTTCGTAGGGAGAAGAGTAAGGCGTAAAATATTCATGCACATCGCCATCCGAAAACCATTTTGTACACATATAATAAAAGTGGTCGCTCGCTTGAAGTCGGTACCAGTCTTTTTGCAAACCCGGATCGGTGCATCCATTCATTGCTTTTTCAACGGAGTATAGCTTGTCAAATGCTTCGTCTTGGATTTCGTTTCCGAGCCAAGCAGTCAAATCGCGTTCTTCGTCGGCCCAACTGATCGTATTTGGAACATGAATTGGGGCAATAGGTTGGTATTCTTTGGATATTTCGGCAGGTGTGCTAAATTTCAGGTTTGGATGATTGATAATTTTCTCCGGGAGATTTCGCATAAATTCAAAAATTCCGGTTTCAACCCATTGATGTTCGCCGAATGTTTCATAATCCATAAACAAATTCAAAACTTGTTCTTTTTTATCGAATTTATCGAGCCAGCCGACAAATTTATCTGTCGTTAAAGGCCATTCGCTCCAAGCTTGATTCGAAAACCGAAAAGCAATGTCGTCGCTCAGTCTAAAATTACGCAACAAGACTTTTAAGCGCGGATTGATGGCATTGGTATAAACAAAGTTGGGACTTTTCCATCCTAAAATGTGTTTTGCGCCTTCGGTTAAGATTGTTTTAAATCCCAAATCGGCTATTTGCGCTCCAATTTCGTCGGAATAGATAAGTTCTGTATTTCTAAATGTTTGGGTATTTTGCCCGAACAAAGATTTTATTTTTTCTTGATGCAATTGAATTTGGCGGGCAAATTCTTCTTTACTATGCAATCCAGAGAGCGAATGCGCATATGTTTCGGCCAAGAATTCGACGTTTCCGGTATCGGCCAACTTCTTAAAGCTTTCCAGCACATGAGGCGTATATTCCTGAAATTGTTCCAAAGCCAGCCCACTGATAGAAAAACTAACCTTAAACTCTTTTCCATATTTCTTAATCAGATCAAGAAGCAAATTATTCATTGGAATATAACATTTTGCTGCCACTCGTTCAACGATCGATTTGTTCAGATATTCGTCATAATAATAATGATCGTTACCTAAATTGAAAAAGCGGTATTTTTTTAGCCTATAGGGCTGATGAACTTGAAAATAAAGACAAACAGATTGCATATTATTTCTGATTTATTTTTCTTTGAGCGCTAAAACACGCTGATAAACTTCTTTTACTTGTAAGGCGGCGTGTTCCCATTTCAGATTGTCAACTTCTTCGACACCATTTTTGATAAACATTTTTGCCAATGATTCATAATGTAGTAATCCATATATTGCATCAGCCATTCCTTCCACATCCCAAAAATCTATTTTAATGGCATTTTTTAGCACTTCGGCCACGCCCGATTGTTTGGAAATAACAACGGGAACATTGGAGCGCATGGCTTCCAGAGGCACCAATCCAAATGGCTCGGACACCGAAGGCATCACAAATACATCGGATAGCAGAAACATTTTATCTACATCGTCGCCTTTTAAAAATCCGGTAAAGTGAAATTTAGACGCTATTTTTAATTCAGCAACACGTTTTATCAGCGACTCGAACATATCTCCATTGCCAGCCATTACAAACCGAACATTTTCATCTTTGTCGAGGATCAGTTTGGCTGCTTCCACAAAATATTCGGGTCCTTTTTGAAAAGTAAGTCGTCCTAAGAAAGTGACCACCTTTTCTTTTACAGAACGCTGAACCTCAAAATTGGTTTTGTTTGCCGGTTCGATTGCATTGTGAACAGTTTGAACTTTTTCGGCCGGAATGTCATAATATTTAATTACGATGTCGCGTGTTAAATTGCTCACTGTAATCACCCTATCGGCTTCTTTCATTCCTTTTTGTTCAATACCAAACACTTCGGTATTGATATTATCTTCTCCTGCTCTATCGTATTCGGTGGCATGCATGTGAACAACCAAAGGTTTTCCGGAAACTTCTTTTGCTGCAATTCCGGCCATATAGGTAAGCCAATCATGTGCATGAATAATATCGAAATCGTATTGCGAGGCAATACTTGCACCAACCATTGCATATCGGGCTACTTCTTCCATCAAGTTATTTCCGTATTTTCCTGAAAAAGAATATTTTTCGCCCAAAATTAGATGTTCTTTTTCCTTGATAGAATGTTTTACATCTTCATGAATCTGAGCAAAATCTTCCGGATCGATATAAGGTCGAATATTTGATCCGATTTCGAGATATGTCAACTTATTCCAAAATTCTTGAATGTTTTTTTGTTTGTAATTGACTGGAATGTCGCTTGCATCGACAATGCGTACTGCACGTTGATCTTCATCGCCATAGGCTTTAGGAACAACAAATATCATTTCTACCTCGTGTTTGAGCAATCCTTTTGTCAATCCGTACGAAGCAGTACCTAAACCACCGGTAATATGTGGAGGAAACTCCCAACCAAACATTAATACTTTCATGCTTATTTAAGCTTTATACTTTTGTTCATTTTTGTTCATTTTTGTTCATTTTCGATTCGATACATCAAGCACAACAATGCTGAAACACTCCATGCTTGCGACACACCGCCTTTTCCTTCGTAGGGAGGATCGCCATTATAAAGTTCCGAAATACTGCCAATTCCATGTTCTGTCATTTCTTCTTCAAAACGATTTACGATCATCTGAAGTTCTGCTACGGCTCCTTTTTTGTAAAGATAAGTAAGTAAATCGGCATAAGGAATCAATAACCAAGGCCAAGCAGTTCCATTGTGAAATGCCTTATCTCGGCTTTCAATATTGCCTTCGTATTTCGATTTATAATCAGAGCTTTCGGGTGAGAGTGTTCGAATTCCACGTGGAGTGAATAGTTCTTGCTTCACTACATCCAGAACACTTTTGCGCGTTTTATCCAACAAAGGAGAAAATGGCAAGGAAGCGGCAATCAACATATTTGGTCGAACTTTCCATGAAGTTTTTTGTTCATTTACGTAATCAGCCAAATAAGTATGCTTGATTTCCATAAATACGGCTTTAAAATTTTCACCGGCAAAATTCAAGATTCTCTTCCAATCTTCGGTATCTGTGCGTTTGTCGTATTTATCTGCCAAAGAAAGATAAAAAGCGATGGCATTGTACCAAAGCGCATTGATTTCAACCGTAAATCCGTAGCGTGGCGTAACGGCTTTTCCATACAAAATGGCATCCATCCAACTCAATGGCACATTTTCTTTTTCGGCATAAATAAGCCCGTTGGGGCGCATGGTAATTCCATATTCCGGATTTCCTTTTCGATATGCTTCCAAAACGGCGAGCATTGTTTGGGCATATTTTTTCCAAACGAACGCTGCCTTGCCGCCAAATTGAATGTATTTCTGAAGAGTCCAGAAAAACCAAAGTGAAGTATCGGCCGATAAATAATCAATTTTGTCTCCATTTCCCTTGTTGGGAAAGAAACCATCACTTAATTTTTCGACCCAAGTATCTAAAATATTGATAAATTTTTTCTCCTCATTCAAAGCCAAAGTCAGTCCGGGAAGCGATATAAACGTATCTCTTCCCCAGCTTCCATACCAAGGTAAACCAGCAGCAATTTCCGTTCTTCCATTTTTTTCGACAAGAAATTGTTGAGCTGCATTGATAAGGTTATTCTTAAAACTATCGCGAGGAACTCTTTTTTTAAGCTGTTGATTAAATTGGCGTGCAAAAGTGCTCGGATTGCCTTCTTCAATGCTGGCTTGAAGAATGATGCTTTCGCCTTTCTTCATATTGAACTCAAACTCGCCCGGAACCAATAAATCCTCATGACAGGCATATCCCCTACTTTTTTCTTTCATATATTCAAAATCATGAAACCAGTCGGGCGAGTGAATGTATTCAACAGCTTTCGAAAACTGAAGATAGAGAGGAGTGAATCCGTTGTAAAGTTGCATTCTAAAGCCGTTGTTCACACCCAAATAGGAAGTGTCGGCTTGAGCATTGGCTTGGGTTAGATCGTGAATATTTCGAAAAGCCAGAAAAGGTTTTATCTTGAATGTAGTTTTGGAAGTGGCTTCCAAAAGCGTGTATTTCACAAACATACTTGCGTTTTTCTCGCTGAAAATACTTTCGACCGAAACAACCACTCCACCAACACGATAGGTGATTTTAGGAATTGGATCGGTAATGTATTCGCGCATGTATTTGTGTCCTTTTGGGTTGTATTCGCCACCTTTGTACTTATGAATACCCAGATTAAAGGACGCTTCGTGCTGAACAACGGTCAAATCGAGTGACGACAATAAAACGTGGTTTTCGTCACCGAAATTGGGTTGGGGCACTACGAGTAAACCATGGTATTTTCTGGTATTACAGCCTATCACTGTGCTACTTGCGTATGAACCACTTCTATTTGTTCTGACAAACTCTTTCCGTAAAGCAAAACCCAAATTGGTTAATTGTCGCTTATCAAATTTTATGTAACTCATTTAAAAATCCTTCTAAGAATGATATATAAATTTTTCGCTTCTTAATTTGGTACAAAGATACCTTTAATTCGCAAAAATTGTACTATCCTAATTTATATATTTAATAAATATTAATTTGCAAACGATTGCAGTTCAGAAGTTTTGGAATAAAGCAGGCCAGAGAAATAAAGCATGCATCCTCTTTCTAAAGTGATTTTTGTGTAGATTTGTTTTTTAATTGAAAAGCAAATGAATGTAACACTTATTCAAACAGGCGGTACTATTGATAAGGATTATCCAAAAACCATGAATGGATGGGCTTTTGAGATTGGTGACGCTGCTTTTTTTCGAATTATCGCGAAACTGCCTAAATCGATCGAATGGGAAACGATTTCTCTTTTTAGAAAAGACAGCACGGAGCTCACCAATGAAGACAGGGCCGAACTTTTGAAAGTTTGTCGTACTGCGAATCGAAAAATTATTATCACACATGGAACAGATACTTTGCTCGAAACAGCCGAAGTTTTAGCTGTTATCACGGATAAAACGATTGTTTTGACCGGAGCAATGAAACCGGAGCGTTTTAGCGATTCGGATGCTGATCTTCATTTTGGAATGGCCTTGGCGGGTGTACAAACATTGTCGAATGGTGTTTATATTGCCGTTCAAGGAATCATTTCGCCTTTTAGGAATCTGCATAGAGATATGCAGACTGGACTTTTTTATGTTAAACAACAGAAATAGAAACAAGAACAAAATACAATTCGAATGCAAAGGATACCAACTAAAGCAGAGCTAATTGAAGCACGTAAAAAATTAATTCCGTACATTCATTATACTCCTATTTTTCAATCCAAAGCCATCAACCAAATTGCGGAAGCTGAGCTTTTTTTTAAAGCCGAAAATATGCAAAAAATGGGTGCTTTTAAGATGAGAGGCGCTATGCATGCTACGCTTCAACTATCAAAAGAGCAACAACAAAAAGGAATTGCAACTCATTCGTCTGGAAATTTTGCTCAGGCAATGGCGCTGAGTGCGCAACTGTTGGGAATTCCGGCTTGGGCGGT
>KB226217.1_pt1 | contig 16055 bp, 14 predicted proteins | sample 524768 | NCBI WGS metagenome assembly AMQJ01 (sample SAMN00998488, study PRJNA167727) | sediment metagenome | isolation source: subsurface aquifer sediment | place: USA: Rifle, Colorado | collected Aug-2009
AGCCTTAAAACCGCGTTTTTGGACACCCCAGTTCATTTCACATTCCTTTCTCGTGCGTATTATCGTTTATTATCTGGCAGTATCATCTATTGATTAACAAAATTATTTTCGTAAAAAATTAATAGTCTAATCTAAGTTTTTATTCATACAAAAACTAATCATTGATGTCAATATGTGGATTTTGCTTATCTTGATAGTAAGGTGAATAACAGCCCCTTTGATGGGGCATCCGCATACTACCCGCTATGCGGCGATAGGAGGCGATCAAGAGTTATGCATGAAATATAAAAATAGAAATAGCGTAAAAAGTCTTGATTTTTAAACTCAGCTTGGGTAAGAAGTACTTAATTTTGGTTAAGTATATTAACTATAAGGAATTTCTTGAAATGATTAGAAAAACAATCTCTCTTACCCTTTTGTTTTCCGGCGTGGTGCTTTTGTTGTCGAGTGTTGTGCTCTATTTGGGGCCGCCCAGCCATGTGGGGCATTTCTCTTCCTGGACGTTCATGGGGCTGAACAGGCATCACTGGGGTGCCATTCACCTGAACAGCGGGATTCTTTTCTGTATCGCCATGCTGGTGCATACCTGGTACAACTGGAAACCGCTGCTCTCTTACATGATTTCCGGGATTCGCCCAGGTAAACCCCTTGTGCCGCTCTTGGCCTCCCTAATCCTGACCCTGTTTATCAGCACCGGTTCCTTTCACCATGCCCCGCCCATGAAACAGGTCATGGGTTTTGCCCGGTTCCTAAAAATGGGTCTGGTAAAAAAATATGGTACCCCGCCTTACGGAACCAGCACCCGGTTCCCGGTCATCGCCATTGCCGGCTATATGGGGTTAAATCCCCGGGACGCCCTGGCCCGCCTTAACGAAAATCACATTGCCGTGAACTCACCCGAACAGTCCCTGGCAGAAATCGCCGAGTACAATCACACAACCATTGGTTGTCTTTTAGATATCATGCACACCACAGGAGATTCCCATGAAAAAATGTAAATTATCCTCACCCTTGTCTTTACTTGTATTGGCCCTTGTTTTTTCCCTTTGTTCTGTTGCTCTGGCAGGGAATGCCGGCGAAACCCCAAATCCAGACAAAAGCGCTGATTCGGCAGATCCGGAAAAAACCCTGGATACCATTGTAGTAACGGCCCAGAAAAGATCTGAAAATGTCAAAAAGGTGCCTGCCAGTATCACTGTCCTGGATGCCGCCCTTATTGAAGATGCCGGTGTTGACGGCATGGAAGGCATTTCCGATCTGACCCCTGGCCTTGAATTTTACAATGCCGGCAGCCGCCGTCACACCATAAGCTTTATGCGCGGCATTAAAAGTCATGGGGGAGAGCCTGCCATTGGATACTATGTGGACGGGGTCAGTTATTCAAAATCCTATATGTTTGATTTCCCTTTGTTTGATGTTGAACAGATCGAAGTGCTCAAAGGCCCACAGGGATGCCTTTACGGGCGGAATGCCATGGCCGGGGTGATCAATATCCGGACAAGCGACCCGGGCAATGAGGTCCGCAGCAAAGTCCAAGCAAGTTATGGCAGCGAGGACTTGATGGAATTTAAGGGGAGCCTGCAAACCCCAGTTGTCAAAGACCGGTTTTTTGTGGGGATCGCTGCCCTGGCCAGGCAACAGGACGGGTATATGGAAAACGACGTGGAAACCGGCGGGGATGAGGGACGCCACACCGAGGGCGGCGGGGGCCGGCTCAAGCTGCGGTTTCTGCCCTCGGACGTGCTTGATATGAATCTGGTTCTGGACGGCCAGACCTGGGACGAAGGGGTATTTCCCCTGCGCAGAACCGACAGAAACGCCTTTGTTAAAAAAAGGGTTTTCAAAGCCGATCCATCCGGCCATTATTCACATGATTTTGAGGGCACATCGGATACGGATGTATGGGGCGCAAACCTGAATGTGAATTACACGCTGCCCCTGGGCACCCTGACATCCATTACAGGATACCGGGATTACGAGGTGGATGAGTTTATTGATACGGATTTTTCCAGCCTTGACATGACCCGGAAGAATTATCTCCAGGCGGATAAAAACCTGACCCAGGAATTCCGGTTGGCATCAGATCCGTCCGGTTCCCCGTTCAACTGGCTAGGCGGTCTCTATTTTTATGATAATGATTCACAAAACCACTCCACCACGTATTACCGTCCGGCAATGGCCGGCAATTCGGGCAATCCCTTTGGCACAAATACCGGCAGCAGCCTGAATGTGTCCGACGGCACCAGCCGGGGCGCTGCGGTTTTCGGCCAGGGGACCGTGCAAATGCATAACAAACTGGACCTGACCCTGGGGCTCAGGTATGAATACGAGGATGCAGACATGCACTGGACTAAAGAAGATACCCCTGACGGCGGAAGCACCACCACTACAGTTTATCCGGATGCTTCTGAGGATTTCGATGCCCTGATTCCCAAGGCCGGCCTGGTCTGGCATTTCACGGACAGCCATATGGTTTATGCCACCTTCTCCGAGGGCCACAGGAGCGGGGGATTTAATCAATTAGCCCCGACGGGCGGTACTGCATATGATGATGAAACCAGCTGGCTTTATGAAATCGGGGGCAGGTTTGAGTTTTTGAACGGCAGGCTGGGCCTGGATCTGTCCGGTTTTTACATGGATATTGAGGATGAGCAGATTGCCTTGTTTGATACGGATCTGAACACTTCGTATATATCCAATGCCGGGGAGTCCCATCGTTTCGGGATCGAGGCTGAAGCCCGCCTGACACCTGTAACGGGCTTTGACCTGTCTGCCGGGTTAACTGTGCTTGAAGCTGAATATGACAAATATGCCGATCCGGTCCTTGGCACGGACTATGCCGGAAATCAGGTTTTTTACGTGCCAAGGGTTTCCGGGAATATCGGGGTGCAGTACCGGCATATGCTGACAAGGAACTGGACTTTTTTCGGACGGTTGGATATCGTGGGGTATAGTTCGCGCTACCTTGACGATGCCAATACGGTCAAGGAAAACCCCTATGCCCTGGTTCATGCCAAGGCTGGTCTGGAAACGGAAAAAATGGATATGTATCTTTGGGGTAGAAACCTGCTGGATCGGGAATACACTGTCTTTGAGAATACTGCTAAGGGAATTGCCGAAGACGGGGAACCTCTGACCGTGGGCGTGACAGTGAGTTACCGGTTTTGATCCGCTAGGTACCAAATTTTTAAAGCCGGTCCCCGGCATTGATATACCGGGGACCGGCTTTGGGTCACGTCATATAGGAAGTTAATTGTATTAACTATTTGAAAATATCCTTTATACCGGGTGGATCTCCCTGCCAGTCGTCATTCACGGATCTGTTTTGTCAGGCGCTGGGCCATGATCTCGTCCAGAGCCTCAAACATCACGGCCATCACGGCAATCTGGGACAAAGAAAAGGTCTGAAGCCTGCTCATAAGGTACGCCATGTCATCCCGGTGAAGCCGGTCATGGGCCTTGTAAGCTTCCCAGCCAAGTTCAGTGAGCACCAGGCGGACTTCCTTATTATTGGCCCTGGCCGGCCTTTTTTTTAAAAATCCTTTTTTGGAAAGTCTGGATACCAGTTGGGAGGCCGCACTTTTTGATGTGCCAAAAACCTGGGCAAGTTCTGTGACACCAATGTTTTTACTGTTTCCGATGGCCTGGATCATATGGACTTCCCGGGTGGATGCCGTTACATCTTCGTTGACCCGGATGGGCAACGCTTCAATCTGGCAATACTTTCTGGCCGTGGTCTGGAATTTTCCAATCAGATCCTTTATGATTTCAGTCTTATCATCCATGCTGCAATGTCTCTATCAGGTCCACAAACATGCCTTTGGTATGGTTGAACAATTTCACGGGTGTGCAAAAGGACCCGGCCCAACAGCCTGGCATCCCTTTTCTTGAACCCTTTTCAGTGTATGCCTGACAAAGGGATAACATCCTTTCCCATGGAAGATCAAGGGCCGGAAAAATAATTTCCAGTCGGGCTGCCGGTTTCGGACCAGGTGAGTTAAAAAATTTATCTACAGGTAATAAAGAAACGCCTCTTTATTTTAATCATAAACCTAACCCAACCGGCTGACCTTGCCGGATTTTGAAAGGAACACACAAATGACACAGACATTGAAGAATGGACAATGCAAACACCATTCAAAAGGCAGGGGCCAGGGACCTAGCAGCTACCGGATGCAGGAACCCGGGCTTGTATTCGATGTCCTGGATATTTGCCCGGGCCGGCATATCCTGGACATGGGGTGCGGCGCAGGAGACTATACCCTTGAGGCGGCCCGTCGGACAGGGCCTTTGGGTCAGGTCACAGCCGTGGACCACTGGCCGCCCACCGTAGATGCCCTTAGGATGGCAGCAAAGGCCGCAGGCCTGTCCCAGATCCAATGCCTCACAGCGGATATTACAAAGCCGCCCCTGCCGGTTAGACAACATTCCATAGACCTTTGCATGGCGTTCACGGTATTACATATTTTCGGGGCCGAAAACAGCAAAAAGAGCCTGTTCCTTGAAGCGGCAAGAATTCTTAAACCCAAGGGCCAGCTTGCCGTGATGGAGTGTAAAAAGGAAGAGATGCCCTTTGGCCCGCCAATACATATGCGTCTTTCACCAAAGGAGGTTGATGCGGTGGCAGTGGGATGCGGATTCAGGAAAACCGGGTACACAGACCTTGGATTTAACTATCTTGTCATGTTCAGCCTATCCCCAGGGGCACCCCATGAACAACAGCCCTGAACTGTATAATCAATAACAGGAATTCAATCCCGAACAGCGGGGCAGGAAGCGTTTGGTTTTTCGGGAACAAAAAAAACAAGGCTTGACAAAAAGGTTAAGCGAATTTACCATTTTCACCGACTGATCAATGTATTGGAACCGTTCTCCATCTCCCAGATCCCCACGCTTTCCGTGCTGCTGGAATCGCTTGGAACCATAATGGAAAACCGGATTTCCAAACAGGACAAGACAGATGAAGGATAAATAAACCCGCCATATTTTTTTGACCTAATGGTTAAGCCACTTAACTTTATTTATGGAGTAGAAATGAAACCCTTTAAAGAACATATTATTGATTTTTCAGTCACCCATTACAGGGTGGTCATGGTTTGCACCCTGTTGCTCACCCTGGTTACCGGTGCCTTTTTTCCCCTGGTGAAAATGGATACGGATCCGGAAAACATGCTTGAAATAAATGAGCCTGCCCGGGTGTTCCACAATGCGGCAAAGAAACGCTTTGACCTCAGCGATACAGTGGTGCTGGGCGTGATCAACGAAAAAGACCCCGACGGGGTGTTCAATCCGGAAACCCTGAAGCGGATCTATGAGGTGACGGAATTTGCCAAAACACTCCGGTGGCCGGATGAAAACAATTCCGGAAAGATGTCCGGCGTTATTGAGGCGGATATGATTGCCCCGTCCCTTGTGGATCATATGAGCCGGCAGGGGCCCGGGACCATAAAGTTCGAGTGGCTGATGGAAAAACCGCCCGAAACCAGAGTTAAAGCCCTTGAAATCAGGCAAAAAGCCCTTTCCAACCCCCTTCTCAAAGGCCAGATGATCTCAGAGGACGGCCGGGCAATCTGTATTTATCTGCCGCTGACAGATAAGTTGCTCAGCTACAGGGTGTACAAGGCTTTGCAGGAAAAGATCGGGACATTCACAGGGGATGATCAGTTCCATATTACAGGTCTCCCGGTGGCTGAAGGCGCCATTGGTGTTGAAATGTTCACCCAGATGAGTACAGCCTCCCCCCTTGCCATGGCAGTTATTCTCGCACTGCTTTTTTTGTTTTTCCGCAAATGGCGTATCGTCATTCTGCCCATGATCATTGCGACGGTTTCCATTGTTGCCGCCATAGGCCTGATGATTGCCGTTGGATTTCCGGTTCATATTCTAAGTTCCATGCTCCCTATTTTTCTCATGTCCATCGCCATGGTGGATTCCGTGCATATCCTGTCTGAATTTTTTGACGTCTACACCCCGGAAAAGGGGCGGAAACAAACCGTGCGCCAGGTTATGTCCACCCTGTTTGCCCCCATGCTTTATACCTCTTTGACAACTGCGGCAGGTTTTCTCTCCCTGACCCTGGCCCCGATTCCCCCTGCACGGGTTTTCGGACTTTTCCTCGGTATCGGGGTCATGATTGCCTGGATCGTGACCATATCTTTTGTTCCGGCCTATATCATGATGACGCCGGAAAAAGCCCTGGCGGATTTCGGCCTCTCCGCAAAGGGCCGCGGAAAAAGCTGGCTGGCCCGTCCCCTGGCAGCCCTGGGCCGTTTTACCCACAGGCGTGCAAGGTCTATTCTTGTACTTCTGGTTGCCGTGATCCTGGTGTCGGTTTGGGGCATCAGCCAGATACGGATCAACGATAATTATGCCAAACGTTTTGACTTGAGCCATCCCATACGCCAGGCAGATATTGCTTTGAACAATCATTTCGGCGGTACCTATATGGCCTACCTGGTACTTGAAAGCCCCGGGCAGCCCAGCCCGGATGCAGCCGAAATTCAAAATCTGACCAGGGGGCTGGCGGAATTTGCCCTGACCATTGGGAACGAGTTTCCCCAGGCACCGGGCCTTGCCGAAACCATTTCCCGCGCTCTGCCGGTTATAGCCGCCGGTGCCAGTGATTTTGAGGATTTTGTGGACAATGTGACGCGTCATCTGGAGAACATGGCTGCCGGTGCATCCGAAGATACCGGTTTTACCCTGGGGGAACTCCAGGTATTTTTCGGGCTGGAAAAAGAAAGGAACAAGCCGTTCAAGCGCCCGGATGTACTCTCCTATATGGCGGATCTCCAGGCCCATCTGCTGGAAACCGGTTTGATCGGCAAGGCGAGTTCTGTGGCGGATGTGGTCCGCAAGGTCAACCAGGAACTCACCGACGGCCGCCCTGAAAGCTTTGTCATTCCCCGGCGGTTCCAGAGTATTTCCGAATGCTACCTGCAATACCAGCAGAGCCACAGGCCCAATGATCTGTGGCACATGGTCACGCCGGACTATTCCCAGGCCAACATCCGGCTGCAGTTCCCCACAGGTGACAGCATCAACACAAAAGCAACCGTGGCCGAAGTCCGGTCCTATGTTGAGGCCAATCCCCTGCCGGCCTCGCTGACCTGCCGGTGGGCCGGTCTGCATTACATCAACCTGGTGCTTGAGGGCAAGCTGGTCCGGGGTTTTTTGGAATCCTTTGCCGGCAGCTTCCTGATTGTATTCATCATGATGGCATACCTGTTCCGTTCCCTGCTGTGGGGTGGGCTCTGCATGGTGCCCCTGACCATCACCCTGGGGGCCATCTACGGCATTACAGGTATCGCGGGCAAGGATTATGACCTGCCCATTGCGGTACTCAGCGCCCTGTCCATCGGCATGGCCGTGGATTTTGCCATTCATTTTCTGGAACGCGCCAGGGCCGGGTACCGGGAAAAAGGGTCCTGGGGCCAGGTGGTGGGCCACATGTTCGGTGAACCGGCCCGGGCCATCACCCGGAATGTTCTGGTCATTGCCATCGGATTCCTGCCCCTGCTGGTCGCTTCCCTTGTCCCCTATAAGACCACCGGCGTCATGCTTTTCATGATCCTGTCATGCTCGGGGCTTATTACGCTTTTGGCGCTGCCCGCCATATTGACCATCGGTGAAAAATTTTTTTTCAAAGGGCTTTATCCCGATAAAAAAAGAGGAGTAACAACAATGAAAGTAACGCTTACATCCATTATATGTATTTTGCTGCCCGCTATCCTGTATGCCGGGGATGGTTCCATGACAGCAACTGAAATCGTAATACGCGCCAATCATATGGCCCTTTACCAGGGCCAGGACACCAAAGGGTCCGTTAGGATGGAAATCGAAGACAACCAGGGCCGTATCCGGTGCCGGGCCTTCAACATCCTCCGGAAAAATGCCGACACCAAAGACCGGGACCAGCTCTATTTTACATATTTCCAGGCTCCGGCCGACGTACGAAAAATGGTGTTCATGGTACACAAGCATGCCGCCCTTGACGTTGACGACGACCGCTGGCTCTATATGCCGAGTCTTGATCTGGTCAAGCGGATCGCAGCCGGGGACAAGCGGACCAGTTTTGTGGGATCCGATTTCCTCTATGAGGATATATCCGGCCGCAGCCCGGAGGAAGACCGGCACGAACTGGCCGGAACAACGGACCGGTTCTATGAAATCAAAAGCATCCCGAAAAATCCGGGCAGTGTGGAATTTGAGTATTCTATCTCCTACATCGACAAACAGACCTTTATGCCCATGAAGATGGCGTATTACAAAAGGGGAAACCTTTGCGTCAGGGTGATTGAAGTGATGAAGCTTGAGAACATTGAAGCCCTGGAAGACAACCGCAAGGTTGTTTATCCCACGGCGGTCCTGACAGTGGCCAGGAATCTTGAGACCGGCAGCCGGACAACAATGGCCTTTTCAAAAATCCGGTACAATACCGGATTCGGCGCAGATCTGTTTACCGAGCGGTACCTGAGGAGGCCTCCGAGAGATGTTGTGCGTTAAACAACGGCTCCTTAAGGGATGCCTGGTTCTGGGTGGGCTCTTTTTTTCGGTTTTTTTTGCCTGCATGGCCTGGGCCGGGGATAATTTCAAGGCGTTTTCCCCTGTGGAAGTAAACGGGTTTGCAGAATTCCGGGCAGGATGGCGCGTCCGGGACGATCCCCGGCAAAAGCAGGTCTCTGTAATGGAATCCAGGCTCCAGGCCGAAGTGTTCACCTGCGCCCCTTGGGCGGAATTTAAATACAAAGGGGATGTATGGGCAGACGGAATTACCGAGAAAGGGGAGTACGACACCCGGGAAGCCTGGATGTTTGCCAGGCCCTCGGATGTCCTAGATGTAAAGATCGGCCGGCAGGTGCTGACATGGGGCACCGGGGACCTGGTTTTTCTAAACGACCTTTTCCCCAAAGACTGGCAGTCCTATTTCATCGGCCGGGACAGCGAATATCTCAAGGCCCCGTCCGACGCTTTAAAGGCAAGTTTTTTCACTTCATTTGCAAGTCTTGACCTGGTCTATACACCCCGGTTTGATCCGGACCGGTACATCACAGGAGAATATGTCTCGCACTGGAACGGCAGCGAACTTGCAGGGCGGGACAATGTGACCGGAGCACAGGTTCCAGACCAGTGGTTCAAGGATGAAGAGATTGCCCTTCGCCTGTACAGGAACATCCATAATTATGAGCTGGCACTATACGGATACCGCGGGTTCTGGAAACGGCCTGCCGGTCAGTCCGGTTCGGGCGAACACCTTTTTCCTGAATTATCCGTATATGGATTCAGTGCCCGGGGCCGTGTCGGCCGGGGGATCGGAAACCTTGAATTCGCCTATTACAGGTCCGGCCAGGACCGTGACGGCACCAATCCGATGGTTAATAACTCAGAACTGCGGTATCTGGCCGGATACAATCAGGACCTGGCCAGGGATTTCAATGCCAGCCTCCAGTACTACGTGGAGCAGATTCTTCATTATGACGAATATGAAAACAGCCTGAGCCATGGACCGGCCCGGGACCGGTTCCGGCATGTGATCACCTTGCAGCTGACGTGGCTTCTGATGAACCAAAACCTTGAATTGTCCCTGGCCTCCTACCTGTGCCCCGGTGACCGGGATGCCTATCTGAGGCCCAGGGCAGAGTACAAATGGACAGATGATATCATAATGGAAGCCGGTGCCAATATATTTACAGGCAGGGAAATGCATACGTTTTTCGGCCAGTTTGAGGACAATACCAATGTGTACACGGCTGTCAGATTTAGTTTTTAGGTGGTGGATCAAAGTTGTGGAGGCGCCATGAGAAGACCTGAATTTAAGGCGATTTTCCCACGGTATCCCCAACCCTCTACCAAAAAAACCGAAAAAGGAGACTGAATGGGACTGACAGATCAGAACAAATTGTTCAATTTCAAACCATCTTGCAACACCGGAACGGATTGTGATAACGGTTTCCAGGCAGGCGGGCACCAAGAGATATACATTCGCCCCGGTTTATGGATGAGCATGATCAATTTCTTTTCAGACACGTCTGTCTGCCTGGAATATGAAAAACAATACCCGGTCATTGATTTCGGCTTTGTCATTTCAGGCGGTATCAAAAAACAGACGGTCCACGCAAATTGCGGCCCAAAGCAGATGCGTGTTAAAAACGGGAGCAGCGGCGTCAGGGTGGAAAACCGGTAAACCGGAATGTTTACCATCCCCGGGGCCGCAAAGCAGCAGATTTTGCATCTGCACATGACCCTGCCGTTTTTCCGCAGCCTGGTAAAACCGGGTGACACGGTCCTGCCTTTGGAGATGCAGGCAATCCTGAAAAGTGCGTCACAGATCGAGTTTGTAAATATCAGGCCCATGACACCGGATATTCAAACCGTTGTATACCAACTTTTAAACAGATCCAGCAACGCCTTTCCCTGGCCCCTCTACCTGGAGGGTAAAAGCCTGGAACTGCTATGTCTGCACCTGGCCGCCCTGGGGCTTGACCACTGCCGGTCGCCCCAGGGGCAATCTTTAAGCCCGGATGAAAAACAAAATATATTAAAGGCAAGGGACCTGTTGGTCGCTGACCTGCAGTCGCCCCCGTCCCTGGAGAAGCTGTCAAAAATGACATGTATGACCCCGGCAAAACTTCAGGCCGGATTCAGACAGATATATGGAAAAAGTGTGTTTAACTATTTCCGGGAATACCGGATGCAAAAGGCGATGCAGCTTCTGGATGAGACCCGGACCAATGTCAGCCAGACCGCATGGCAGGTGGGGTACACCAATGTCAGCCATTTCAGTGAATCGTTCAGGAAACGCTTTGGTATCCTTCCCAAGCAATATCTGAAAAACAGACCCGGATTGTTCGAGGGGTGAGTAACGGAAGCTTTCAACCTCATCCAGTACATCATCAACGGCGTTTTCTATATCGTCAAAGACAGACCAAGGCCATATATTGACTATCGCCGAGTTTTTTGCTGCCTTCTTCACTCGATGATCCAGTTTTTAGAGCTTGACTTTAAGAAATGCCCAAATAACAGGCATTTCGGTAGATACCATGAAGCCGTCATATAAATCATTAAACCCTCAAAAGCATTGATAAATGGGCTTATTAAAAATGCAACACAAAAAAAACTGGATCATCGAGTATTCAGCCATTTATAACTGGAAAGGTTCAGGGAGCGAACAGGAACAGAACGATCCAAGCCTTATGGATTCATTCTGTCATTTGATCATTGCTCAAGAAGCAACAACCGAGGCCACCTGGATAATCTTAATCGATCAAGGCGAAGATACAGGTGTACCGACAACCAACTGTATTCAATACATTATTTCAAGAATTTGTGAAGGATTTAAATTGAAGATAGCCAACCTACGTGCTTTTGAAGTATGGCCGTATCTCAAGCCGATCATTGATGCCGGTGTTCCGGTCGTGTTTGCGGGGCTGCCCAAAGTCAGAACCTATCTGAACCGGAACCATCCCGATATTCTCAGCCGATTGAAAACCTTAATTTTATACCCCATTGTGGTGGAAGACTTTATCTCGGAATAGTAGAGTAGAGGAAGGGGTGCATGTGCATCCGCTTCCTCTACTCTACTTTTTGGCAAAACATTTATTGCCATGAGAACTTCCTTTATTCAACCCTTTTCGGGGTGAGTTTTGCGGTATTGCGTTCGAACCATTGTTAGGGTATCTTTTTGATAAAAAATAAGTGAAAAACATGCAACTTTTAAAATTTAGCAACAATGATAGCATGCCCATGATCGGGCTTGGAACGTGGAAATCAAAACCTGCACAAGTATACAACGCCATCAGGCAGGCATTAGCATCAGGATACCGGCATATTGACTGTGCTGCGATCTACGGCAATGAGAAGGAAGTCGGACAAGCCCTTAAACAAGTGTATAGGGAGGGCACAGTATCCCGGGAAGAGGTTTGGGTCACCTCAAAACTATGGAATAACGCACATAAAAAAGAAGATGTTGCAAATGCACTGAAACAGACATTGAATAATCTTGGGTTGGATTACCTGGATCTTTATCTGATTCATTGGCCCGTTGTTTTCAGGCCCGGGGTTATATATCCTAAAAAAGCAAATGATTTCATAAGTCTTTCGAAGGTTCCGATCCTGGAGACCTGGGAATCTATGGCGGCATGCGTTAAAAGCGGTTTAATCCGCCATATAGGGGTATCTAATTTCAGCATAAAAAAATTGGATGCTCTAATCTGTGAATCCGGGATCAAACCGGAAGTGAACCAGATCGAACTGCATCCCTTTTTGCAGCAAAATAAAATGATAGCGTACTGTAAGTCCAATCAAATAGTTTTGACTGCTTATTCGCCGCTTGGTTCCTCGGACCGTCCTGCGGCGTGGAAATCTCAAAATGAACCCAGCCTGATTGAAAATCCAATAATTCTTGAAATTGCAGCAAAACATAATTGCACACCAGCCCAGGTACTTATCAAATGGGCAGTTGTCCGGGGAACCGCAGTTATTCCAAAGTCCGTGACCCCCACCCACCTGATTGAAAATTTGGCTGCCATGGATATTTTCTTATCGGAACAGGACATGGAGGCCATAGCAACCCTTGATGCGCATTCAAGGTATATTCCTGGGGATTCCTGGAAAATACCGGGCTCACCCTATGCAGACGGAAACCTCTGGGATGAATAAGTAATACAGGCAATTGATCAGCCAAAACCCACAATCATATTAGGAAAAACTTATGAGATGCTTAGTAACCGGAGGAACCGGGTTTGTTGGTTCCAACCTGACCTTGGCTCTTCAGGAGCAAGGACACGAAGTGATTATTACAGGACATGAATCTGAACAAATCATGCCGGAGTTCAAGGGAAAATGCTTGTACCCAGGGTTCCTTGGAATAGATTGGAACGCGATTGGAAAGGTTGATATTCTCTTTCATCAGGCCGCAATTAACGGCACAAGAGTAAATGATGAAAAAGAGATTATGAGAGCCAATCTTGAATCATCTATACAATTATTCAACTATGTCATCGCCCATGGATGCAGAAAGATCGTGTATGCCTCATCAACTGCGATATATGGCAACAACCCGGCCCCATACCATGAAAGTGACCCGCCAAATCCGCAAACCCCTTATGCCAGGGCAAAAAAACTACTGGATGATTTTTCCCTGGAACTTGCGGTAAAACATTCAGACCTCACTGTTGTCGGGCTTCGATATTGCAACATATTCGGTCCAAGAGAAAACCATAAAGGGACAAGAGCTACAATGGTGTATCAATTTGCGCAGCAGATGCAGAAAGGCAATCCAAGGCTTTTCAAATTCGGAGCACAAAAAAGAGATTATATCTATGTCAAAGATGTTGTAAACGCCAACATCCTTGCTTCAAAGGCAAAAGAAAGCTGTATTGTCAATTGTGGGTCCGGAAAAGCAACCTCTTTTAATCATATCGTTGAACAGCTCAATGCTATTCTTGGCCTGAACAGGAAACCGGAATATATAGAAAACCCTTTTGAGGGTGCGTATCAAAATCACACAGAGTGTGACATGTCCCTTGCAAAAGAAAAAATTGGCTTTGTTCCCGAATACTCATTTGAAAAGGGACTAATGGACTATTATCGTTCCGGTTTTTTAATTTGAGTACTACGGGAGTCTTCAATGTTATGTTCCCAAAAGAGAATGCACTCATTCAAAGTGGTGAAGATTATCATTCGAACCGATGTGCCCGGGAAAAAGTCTGCCAGGCTGCAAATCGGCGAACTTGAAGAATAATCTTTGACAGGCAACTTAACCTGCAATTATCTGGGTTGCATTTTAATGCTTGACATCCGGGCTGATCCTAATATAGCATACCGTTAAAAATTAGTTTTTATTATTTTTCTCAAAGCTTGAAGGTCTTTTTATAAAGATTGCCAGGCAGGCAGTTTACAGGCTTTCATAAATGCAGGGAAGAAAAGATTACGTTTGCCAGAAGGCAAATGCGGTAAATAAGGTGTAAAGGCAGAAGAGCCGTTTTAATTTAAATCAGCTTTTCTAAGACAAAAATATCACAAATGCCACGAAGGTGAAGGCGGAAAATATCCGCCAAGTCTTTGTGGCTTTTTTTTTGATACAACCGTTATGTATGGTTTAATTGGTCAGGAACGGGAACCCTGACCCAAATCACTTTTGTAACGGACATAATTAAAATACCACGAAGGTTCGGGCGCATAATGGGCGCCAAATCTTCGTGGTATTTTTTTTTGAAGGGAAGACGACAGTCCCGTATGGTTTGTATTTATTAAGTTCCTATCTTTAAAACCCGTGTTTGAACGCAAAGGAGTACATCTGCGGCGTTCGAACCACAACTGCGAAGGAGAACAAAATTAATGGACCTAACCACACAACGCGAACGATTCATTCAGGTCATGGCCGACTTCACCGGTTATGCAGGCAAGCATCTTCCAGATGATGTTATTGCCAAACTCAAAGAACTCAGGGAACAGGAAGATACCCCCATGGCAAAATTGATTTATGATGCCATGTTTGATGACCTGGATATGGCCCATAAGCTTAACAGACCGGCTTGTCAGGATACGGGTGTTATCCAGTATTTTGTGCAGGTTGGTTCTAAATTTCCGCTGATCGACGAAATTGAAAACTGCCTGGTTGAAGCGGTAAAAAAAGCCACTGTAGAATCGCCCCTGCGTCATAACTGCGTTGAAATATTTGATGAAAAAAATACCGGCAATAATGTCGGCACAAGAATCCCCTGGATCGACTGGGAGGTTGTTCCCAACAATGATGAGGTAAAGATCTATATGTACATGGCCGGCGGCGGATGTAGTCTGCCCGGCACCGCAAAGGTCCTGATGCCCCTTGAAGGCTATGATGGCGCGGTCAAATTCATATTCGACCAGATCACTTCCTATGGCATCAACGCCTGTCCACCGCTCTTGGTAGGTATTGGTATTGCAGGATCTGTTGAAGTGGCAGCCAAATTGTCCAAAAAAGCCCTGCTTCGCCCTGTTGGCACACAGAACAGCAACGCACGCGGCGCAGAGCTGGAAAAAATGATTGAAAAAGGTCTCAATGACATTGGGATCGGTCCTGGCGGCCTTACCGGTAAAAACTCAGTCATGGGTGTCAATATTGAACAGGCCGGACGCCATCCGGCTACGATTGCCGTTGGCCTGTCCACTGGCTGCTGGGCGCACAGAAGAGCGCTCATCAAGTTTGATTCCAACCTGGAATATGAAGTTCTCTCACATAAAGGAGCCGCAATATGAGTACAAAAACCCTGACAACCCCGATTAAAAACGAAGATCTTGAAGACCTGACCATTGGCGATGTCATTTTTCTTGACGGATATTTGATCACCAGCCGGGATGATGTTCATCACCGCCATATTCATCAGGGAAAAGACCTCCCGATTGACCTTGCTGGCAAAGCCATTTTCCATGCCGGTCCCATCATGCAGGAAAGAAAAGATCAACCCGGCAAGTACGATGTGATTTCCATTGGCCCCACCACCAGTATGCGCATGGAAAAACTTCAAAAGGAGTTTTTGGAAGCAACCGGCGTTAAATTGGTTGTGGGTAAGGGCGGAATGGGTCCCAAAACCGCAGAAGGCTGTAAAGCATATAAAGCGATTCATACGGTATTTCCCGGCGGGTGTGCAGTTTTGGCCGCAAGCCGGGTGGAAGATGTAGAATCCGTTGAATGGCTGGACTTAGGCATGCCCGAAGCCATGTGGGTGATGCGTGTCAAGCAGTTCGGCCCATTGATTGTCTCCATTGATACAAAAGGAAACAATCTTTTTGAAAAAAACAAAGCCATGTTTAATGAAAAGAAAGAAAAGGTTGTGGCAGAAATCGTTAAACATGTTGATTATCTTGATTAGAAATTCAAGATAGGTCTGTGGTCTGATCAGGGACTTGGGGGGAGAATCAATGCGGAATATTTTACCCCGGGTCCCTGCATTTTTTTCGGCAAAATCATTATTTTTTTGATAAAATCCAGATGAGTCCAGTGATGTCCGGTTAGGTTTTTGTTTGCTCGGTAAATGTAATTTTTTGATCTTTGACAAGATTGTCCCTGCTTAACC
>KB223909.1_pt3 | contig 15923 bp, 16 predicted proteins | sample 524768 | NCBI WGS metagenome assembly AMQJ01 (sample SAMN00998488, study PRJNA167727) | sediment metagenome | isolation source: subsurface aquifer sediment | place: USA: Rifle, Colorado | collected Aug-2009
TGTTGAATCAACAACATTAAATAAGTTACTGTAGAATGAAACTCTGAACTTTTTGAAGAAACAATTCAGGTTGTTCTGCATGCACCCAATGACCTGCTTTGGGAATGGTTTCAATATCAGCAAATGGGAATATCTGATAAATAAATTTCCGATCTTCATCTAAGATATAATCAGAATTTGCTCCTTTAATAAAAAGAACAGGGAACCCAATTATTTCAGATTGATCTTCATCTAATCCGTCCATAATTTCAGGGAGTTCGTTTCGGATTGTCTTTAAATTCAAGCTCCAGCTATACTCATTATTTTTTGACCGTTTAATATTTTTTAGAAGAAACTGCCTGATTCTATCCTCTGAAATTGATTTTGCAAGAATCTCATTAATTTCATCCCTACTTGTAATTCCATAAAAATCGAGATTAAACATAGCCCTGATAATTGTTGTATGAGATAAAAGCTGGTTTGAGTTTGTCGATTTATATGATCTGGGAGATATATCAACAACAATTAAATGACTTATTCGCTCAGGATAATCTGCTGCAAAAAACATAGCTGTTTTTCCTCCCATCGAGTGGCCTACTATAATTGCTTTTTCAATTGACTGTTTATTCATGAATTCAAGGAAATCTTCTTTCAAAAGCTGGTAATTATGATCCGTCGAATGTGGCGATCTTCCATGATTTCGTTGATCAATTAAAAAAACCTCAAAGTTTTTTGCAAGCTCCCTGCCAACACTTACCCAATTATCTGATGATCCATATAATCCATGAATAATAATTAATGGAGGTCCTTGCCCATATTTTCGAAAAAATAATTCCATTTTAAATCAGTTTTGATATGAATCCTGGATACCCAATCTATTTTAATTCCCGAAGATACATTTGAATTGTATTTTCGAGCCCCAGGTATAATGCATCTGAAATTAAAGCATGCCCGATTGATACCTCAAGCAAGCCAGGTATATTTTGATTAAAATACTTTAAGTTATCTAAATTTAAATCATGACCGGCATTTAGCCCTAAGCCTGCAATTTTAGCAGTTTCTGCAGCTTTAGCAAATGGTGCAATGGCTTGCTCTTTGTCTATTGGAAAAAGATCAGCATATGGCTCGGTATATAACTCAATACGATCAGTTCCTGTATCAGCCGCATTTTTGATTAGTTCTGTATCTGTTTCAATAAAAATTGAAGTTCGAATTCCAGCTGATTGAAAACGTGAAATAACATCTTTTAAAAACATTTTATTTTTAATGGTATCCCATCCTGCATTGGAAGTTAGAGCATCTGGAGGATCGGGCACTAATGTTACTTGTGTAGGTTTAATATCTAAAACTAATTTTATAAATTGTTCCGATGGATATCCCTCAATATTAAATTCAGTTTTTATTATGGGTTTAATATCTAATACATCCTGATACCGAATATGTCTCTCGTCGGGTCGGGGATGAACTGTTATTCCTTCCGCACCAAATTGCTGACATTTTATTGCTGCATCTAAAACATTCGGATAATTTCCTCCACGAGCGTTTCTTAATGTTGCAATTTTATTTATATTTACACTTAGTCTGGTCATATTTCGTTATTTGACAGTAGAATAAACAAATTATTAATTGAGTTTGTTAAATGAACAAAAATACAAGTATTTTTGAGAACAGATAAAATATGTTAGCGAAAGATTTGATATCTGATGAAATTCCTGCTTTACGAACTTCCGACACGGCTGTTGAGGCATTGAACTGGATGGAAGTTTTTCGTATTTCACATTTGCCTATTGTGAATAATGAGGAGTTTTTAGGATTAATATCTGATACTGATATCTATGATTTAAATAATCCAAACGAAGCTATTGGAAATCACCGATTATCGTTGCTCAGACCTTCAGTCAGATATGATCAACATATTTATGAAGTTATGGAGGTGGCTGCAAGGTTAAAACTGACTGTTATTCCTGTTCTCGATCATTTAAATAAATTTCTGGGAGTGGTTCGAATGACCGATTTGCTGCATTATTTTTCTAAACTTTCTGCAATTGAAAAACCTGGAGGGATTGTTGTTCTTGAAATTGCACAAAGTGATTATTCAATGATTGAAATATCACAAATTGTTGAATCGAACGATGCTAAAATACTAAGTATGTATGTGAATTCACTTCCCGATTCTACTAAACTTGAAGTTACATTAAAACTAAACATCACAGATTTAACTTCAGTTATACAAACATTTAACCGATATGAGTACGATATCAAGGCTTCGTTTATGGAATTTGATGAACAGGATGATCTTTATAACGAAAGATATGATTTGTTTATGAGATTCTTAAATACCTGATTTCTTCTGATGTTATTTCCAAAAAGGCTTTTGCTGTTCTTAGTTATCTATTTATTATCTAATGGAGTAGTTTATTCTCAGAAGTTTAATGATAGTATTAAAAGTTATTATATTGAAGAGATTAACTTCATTGGAAATAAAATAACTAATGAGAAATTAATTCATCGTGAACTATTATTTAAGACTGGTGACCTAGTTTCTATTTCTGAACTAGAATTGTTAATTTCAAAATCAAAGGAGAATTTATTAAATACTTTCCTTTTTAATTTTGTAACAATAAAATATGCATTAATTGATGACAAAATCAGCGTTAATATTGAATTTCAGGAACGTTGGTATATATGGCCATATCCGGTTTTGGAACACGCAGATAGAAATCTTAGTTCGTTTTTAAAAAACCAGGAATGGTCAAGAGTTGATTATGGCTTATTTGTGTTGATAAATAATTTTAGAGGCAGAAAAGAAATCCTAAAGCTTAAATCTATTTTTGGATATAACAACCGATATGTTTTGTATTATTACAAACCCTTTATTGATAAGGATCAAAGGATTGGCCTTGGGTTTGATTTTGATTATTTTCAGAATCACGAGGTTCCCTATCAGATTATAAATGATAAACCGGAATATTTAAAATTAACTGATAAATTTGCACGCAAAACACTGAAGATTTCTCATTTTTATACTTATCGTCCACGTTTGTATACAAATCATCTCCTAAATCTGAGATTCTCGAAGGTTTCCATAAATGATTCTGTTTTAGTTTTAAATAATAATTATTTTTTCAATAATGAAAGTGAAATAACGTTCTTTTCAATTGGATACAATTTTGATTTTGATAAAAGAGATTCTAAAATCTACCCTCTAAATGGATTTCGTGGCTTCTTTTCCATTAATAAAGATGGTTTAGGTATTTATTCAAACAATGGGAATTTAGTTTTAAAATCAATTGTCGAAGAAAATTATCAATTAACGAATAAATTTTTTGTGAACCTTAGTGTTTTGGGTCAATTGAATTTGAATAATCTGAATACATTTTATTTTTCTGAAGCCATTGGCTATTTCAATTATATAAGGGGAATGGAATACTATGTTTCAAATGGGAAAAGTTTTTATATATCAAAAACAAATCTTAAATATGAGATTATTCCACAAACAAGGTTTAATTTAAATTTCATTCCTTCTGATAAGTTTAGTAAAGTGCACTATGCATTGTATTTGAATTTATTTTTTGATTCAGGTTATGTCGATTCCGATTATACAATCAACAATACTATAACAAATGAATTCTTATATAGTGGAGGAATCGGGGTTGATTTAGTAACTTATTATGATAAAGTTTTGCGAATTGAATATTCATTGAATAAATTTGGAGAACATGGAATATTTTTTCACCTTGGAGCTCCAATAATTGAGAAATAAAATGAGAGTAGCTGTTTTTGGTCGAAATTTCGATAAAGGATTTAGAGAATATGTAAAAATATTCTTTGAAATTCTGCAGAAGAATAATATTGAAATCACCGTTTATGACAAATTTTATGAGTTTCTAAAGAAAGAGATTGACTTGTACTCAGATAAAATCCAGATATTCTCAAAGCATTTGGAGATAAAAAATAAAGTTGATCTTTTATTTAGCATAGGTGGTGATGGAACAATTTTAGATGCTATAACATTTGTGCGTGACTCAAACATTCCAATTGTTGGAATAAACACCGGAAAATTAGGATTTCTTGCAAGCATAGCAAAAGATGAAATTGAATCAGCTCTTAATTCAATATTTAAAAAAGATTACACTGTTGAGCAAAGAACACTATTAAAAGTGGAATCAACATCCGGATTATTTGAAGAATTTCCGTACAGCCTGAATGAGGTTGCCGTTCAAAAAGTTGATTCTGGCATGATTACAGTTCATGTTTATATCGATGGAGAATTTCTGAATTCCTATTGGGCCGATGGATTACTCGTCTCAACACCAACGGGTTCAACAGCATATTCTTTAAGTGTTGGAGGGCCAATAATAATTCCACAGTCAGGCAACTTTATTATTTCTCCAATATCTCCGCATAATTTAACTGTAAGACCAATTGTACTTCCGGATACTAGTAAGTTACAGCTAAAGCTTGAAGGCCGGGCACTAAATTATATCGCATCACTGGATCATCGATCATTAATGATAAAAAATACAGAGGAAATTACAATTAGTAAAGCAGAATTCAAGATTCAATTAATAAAGTTAACTAATACAAGTTTTTATAAAACCTTGCGAAATAAATTAATGTGGGGTGTCGATAAAAGAAATTGAATAAAACAAAATCAACCTAAAAACGTTTTAGACTAAGGTTTAAAAAGTTGAATATAATCTTGTTATTATTTTTTTTAATAAAAAAGAATAACTTTGTATTAGAAGTTAATAAGAAATGAAAACATCAAAACTCCTTATTTTAATTGTATTAATGCTTATCCCAACATTAATGTATTCTCAAAGATGGAAACTTTCCAGGTCGGAATATATTTATGGTATCGGCGTTTCGAATTATTTTGGAGATATTGGGGGATCAAAAAAAGAAAGTGCTTCTGGCTTTTCTGATATTGATATTGTAAATACCAGACCAAGTTTAGCAGTCGGGTATCGCTATAAACTGTATGAAAAGATCGCAGTAAAGGCAAATCTTACTTATGCTAACATTCATGGTTCTGACGAAAAATCAATAAACGAAGGTAGAAATTATTCATTTACTACAAATATGTTTGAGTTAAACGGACATGTAGAATATCATATTACAGAGGAGAAAGCAGTTGTATCTTATAAAAGTATGTCATTAAGAGGTAAGTTAAAGAAATTTAATGCAGGTTTAAATTTATATGTTTTTGCAGGAGTCGGAGTAGCTTATTTTAAACCAAAAGCTTTAGACGACTTTTCAGAAAGTTCGCGCTACATTGATAATAAAAATTTAGGATTAGTAGTTCCATTTGGAGTGGGACTAAAATATCCAATATCTACAAAAACATACATTGGATTAGAGCTTGGACGAAGGTTTATTACTTCTGATTATGTTGATGGATTTAGTCCGGAATTATCAAATTCAAGAGATGTATACTATTTTACAGTAATAAGCGTTTCTACTAAAATTAAGAAGAAAAGCAATCGCAGACCGGAATATCGATTTTAGAATGATATGAAAAGAATTTTATTACTGTTTCTATTTACTTTATCAATAAATTTCATCTTCAGTCAAAGCAAAACTGAACTGGGAGTTTTTGCCGGAACATCATATTATCAGGGCGATATTAACAAATCAAAACTGTTTTATTCACCTTCTGCAGCTTATGGAGTAATTCTAAAATACAACTTAAGCAATCACTTGTCAACCAGCCTGAAAGGTTATTATGGTAAATTAAGTGGTAGCGATAGTGATTTTAGTAATTTGGAAAATCAATTGAGAGGAGCATCATTTTCTGCCACATTAATTGATATATCCGCCCTCATTGAGTTTAACTTCTTACCATACACAAGTTCTGGATATATTAAAAAAAATAAAAACAGGTTCACCCCTTTCATTTTTTTAGGTATTGGGGGCAATTATATATTTAGTTCGGGAGGATTCGAAAATCCAATTACAATTCCTTTTGGATTAGGAATTAAATATAATATCTTTGAGCGCTTAACTTTAGGCATAGAGTGGAGTTACAAAAAAACATTTAATGACGAGATCGACGGTGTTATTAATATTCAGGATGAAATTAATAATCCTGTAATTCATAACGACGACTGGTATTCATTCTGTGGAGTATTTGTAACTTATAAACTGTTTAGAGATAAGATTGATTGTCCGACGTATTACAAATAGGAAATGGATTTTAAGGATAAGATTGACATAAATAATCTGCCACAACATATTGCTGTTATAATGGATGGGAATGGTAGATGGGCAAAGAAAAAAGGAAATCAAAGAATATTTGGTCACAAAAACGGAGTTAAAGCTGTTCGTGATACTGTTGAAGGTGCTGCTGAACTTGGTGTTAAGTATTTAACTTTATATGCTTTTTCAACCGAGAACTGGAATAGACCTAAGCAAGAAGTTGATGCTTTAATGTCACTTCTTATTGCTACAATAAATTCTGAAACCGACACACTAATCAAAAACAATGTTCGTTTATTGACTATTGGTGATATTGATGGATTACCTAAAAATGTTAGTAAAAACCTAAATGAACTTATAGATCAGACTGCAAAAAACACAGGATTATCATTAGTTTTAGCTCTTAACTATAGTGCACGATGGGAAATCGTAAACGCGGTAAAAGAAATAATAGCAGAAAATGAAAGAACTCCAATAAATGTGGAAAATATTGACAATGAGTTTTTTGAAAAATACTTAAATACAAAAAATATCCCTGATCCTGATTTACTCATAAGAACAAGTGGTGAGTTTAGAATTAGTAATTTTTTAATTTGGCAAATTGCTTATTCTGAATTGTATTTTACCGAAGTATTATGGCCTGATTTCAGAAGAAAAGATTTATATGAAGCAATAATGGATTACCAACAAAGAGAACGAAGATTTGGAATGATAAGTGAACAAATAAAAAATAATAATTAAAATTGAATTTAATAGAATGATAAGAAGATTCTTATATAGCATAATTTTGGTTTGTTTAGCAGCTTCTGCTTTTACACAGGAAATTGATTACAAAACAATACCTGTTTCAGATTACAAGAAACCCAAAGAATTTATAATAAAAGAAATTAATGTTTCAGGAATAAAATACCTTGATAAAAGTATCCTGGTTAATTTATCAGGATTAGCAGTTGGAACAAAGATTTTTATCCCCGGTGATGATATTACAAATGCAATACAACGATTGTGGGGACAAGGACTATTCTCCGATGTAAAGATTTACACAACAGATTTTATACAGGATAGCGTAAGCCTGGAAATATATCTTCAAGAGCGACATCGGTTATCTGAACTGGAAATCTTTGGATTAACGAAAAGTAAAGAAAATGATGTTAGAGAAAAACTTGAATTAAAAAGAGGAATGCAGGTAACTCAAAATCTTATAAACAATTCTGAAAGAGTAATAAAAGATTATTTATATGATAAGAAATACATTAATTCTAAAGTTGATATTGTTCAGGTTGATGATACAATAGTTGGTCTCAATAATGTTAAACTTAGGATTTATATCGATAAGGGAGAGAAAGTAAAAATCAAAGATGTTAACTTTTATGGGAATACCGTTTTTACCGATGCCAAATTACGAAGAACCATGAAAGAAACCAGAAGGAAGAGTTTAAACTTTTTTAAACCATCAAAATTTATTGATGATGTATATGAAGATGACAAGGCCCTGGTAATAACAAAATACAATTCAAAAGGATATAGGGATGCTGAAATAATAGTTGATTCTGTTTATAAGGTAAGTCCAAAAAGAATCTCAATTGATATTCATATTAACGAGGGAAATCAGTATTTTTTCGGGAATATTGATTGGGTTGGAAATACAAAATATTCAACAGAAGGGCTTAATAGAATACTTAAAATTAAAAAGGGAGATCCTTATGATACTGAGATGTTGAATAAAAGATTAAACTATGATGAAGATGCTGTAAGTAATTTATATTTGGATGATGGACATTTATTTTTTAATGTGTCTCCTACAATTCTTAAAATTGAGAACGATTCCATCGATGTTCAAATGAGAATATCAGAAGGGAAACAAGTAAGTTTAAATAAAGTTGTTATTCATGGAAATACCAAAACAAACGAACATATTATAAGACGTGAATTACGAACAAAACCAGGTGAGTTATTCAGCAAATCAGAAATAATGCGTTCACAAAGAGAATTATCTCAGCTTGGCTATTTTGATCCGGAACAGTTTGGTATTGAGCCTACTAATATTAATCAGGCAGAGGGATTAGTTGATCTTGAATATACCCTTGTGGAGAAATCAACAGATCAACTTGAAGTGTCTGGGGGATGGGGTGCTAATATGTTTGTTGGAACATTAGGTCTAAGATTTAGCAATTTCTCTGCAAAAAATGTATTTAAGAAAGGAGCATGGAGGCCAATCCCTTCTGGCGATGGACAAACGTTAAGTTTAAGAGCACAAACAAATGGTCAGTATTATTCTGCATATAGTGCGAGTTTTGTTGAGCCTTGGTTTGGAGGTAAAAAACCTAATTCACTTTCTGTATCAGTATATTACACAATACAAAAAAACACAAACTATTTTTATCAAGTTGGAGATGAATATCTGAAAATTTTTGGAGGTTCTGTTGGTTTAGGTCAAAGACTAAAATGGCCCGATGATTATTTTACAATTTCAAATTCTATAAGTTATCAGAGATATGATTTAAACGATTGGGATTATTTTATTTTCCAAAACGGAACATCAAATAATATTAGTTTTTCAACAACTCTTGCCAGAAACTCAACCGATCAGATTATTTATCCAAGATCAGGATCTTCATTTATGTTAAGTTTACAAATAACACCACCTTATTCTTTATTTAAAAAAGATAATTTTTGGGAATTATCAAATTCAGAAAAAGCAAATATTGATTCAGACATTATAAGCAATTACGGAGATACATGGGAGAGTTTAACTTCAGCACAGCAAGAAATAGCATTTAATAAGGGTTATGATGATGAAAGTGACAGTAAAAAATATAGCTGGATTGAATATCATAAATGGAAATATAAAGGTTCATGGTATTTAAGAATATGGAAAGATCTAGTTTTAGCAACGAATACTGAATTCGGGTATTTGGGATATTATAATAAAGATATTGGTTATTCTCCTTTTGGTCGATTTGATCTTGGAGGTGATGGTATGTCGGGATATAGTTTGTATGGAGAAGAAAATATCGCATTAAGAGGTTATGAAAATGGTTCATTAACCCCCCTTAATGCTGATAGAAAAAACAATGGTAACGTTTATGAGAAAATAAACTTCGAGTTACGATACCCTATAACATTAAAACCTCAGGCAACAATTTATGTTTTGGGTTTTGTTGAGGCAGGTAATGCATGGTCAAGCATTGATAATTATAATCCTTTTAAAATTAAGCGTTCTGCAGGTGTTGGCCTTAGAGCATTTTTACCTATGTTTGGTTTATTAGGAATTGATTGGGGGTATGGCTTTGACGATATTCCAGGATTACCAGATGCAAATGGTAGCCAGTTCCATTTCGTAATAGGACAGCAATTTTAAAATCTTATAGTATGAAAAAATTACTTTTTGGTTTACTTTTTATTTTGATATCAACTCATATTTTTGCTCAGAAATATGCATTTGTTGATACGGATTATATTTTAAACAATATACCAGCCTATAAAGCAGCACAAGATAAACTAAATCAATTATCTGCAGACTGGCAAAAAGAAATTGAAGTTGAATATACGATCGTGGATAGAATGTATAAAGATTTTCAAGCTGAGAAGGTTTTATTAACGAATGAAATGATTAAACAACGTGAAGCCGAGATTGCTGCAAAAGATAAAGAAATAAAGGATCTTCAAAAAAGATTCTTTGGTCCGGGAGGAGAGTTGTTTAAAAAGCGACAGGAACTTGTAAAACCTATTCAGGACGAAGTATATAATGTTATAAAAAACATCGCTGAATCAGGGAATTATGCTATTATTTTCGATACTGCAGCCGGAGCAAGTATACTGTTTACCGATCCAAAATATGATAAGAGTGATGAAGTTTTAGAAAAATTAGGCTATAAGAATTAATTTTATAAATTTGTAATTAAATTAAAAATTTGGAACATATGAAAAGAATATTAGGAGTTTTATTGATAGCTGTTTTGGTTTCAGGATCAAGTGTTTTTGCACAAAAAGCAGATTATAAATTTGGACATATTAACTCAAATGAATTACTTTCAGTTATGCCTGAAAGAGACAGTGCAAGAATAGAATTGCAAAATTACAGCAAAATGTTGCAACAAGAAATGGAAGCAATGCAGGTTGAATATCAAAATAAGGTAAATTCTTATCTTGAAAAACAAGAAACATATTCAGACCTTGTTAAGCAATCAAAAGAGACTGAAATTCAGGAAATGCAACGACGTGTTCAGGAGTTTCAGGCCACAGCACAACAGGATTATCAGCAAAAAGAAGCTGAGTTGTTTCAACCAATAATGGACAAAGCTCAGGCAGCAATTGAAAAAGTTGCTAAAGCAAATAGCTTTACATATGTTTTTGATATTGGAGCTGGGGGAGTATTATATTTTTCAAGCCAAAGCATTGACATTTTACCTTTGGTTAAGACAGAATTAGGCATAAAATAAGAAATAATATTAAATTAAATTGACCATCTTTAAACTTTAAAGATGGTCTTTTTATATCATGGAAAAGAAAAATCAACCCATAGGAATATTTGATTCAGGAGTTGGTGGATTATCTGTTTGGAAAGAATTGGTAAAATCTTTACCCAACGAATCCGTAATTTATTATGCCGATAATGCAAATTGTCCTTATGGCCCAAAAAGTAAGGAAAACATAATTGAATTAGCTTCCAGAGTAGTTGAATTCTTAATTTCAAAGGATTGTAAAATAATCGTTGTGGCGTGTAATACAGCTACTGCAGCAGCAATTGAATTTCTTAGAACTAATTATTCATTACCATTTATTGGAATGGAACCTGCTGTGAAACCTGCAGCTCAAAATTCAAAAACGAAGAGTATTGCAGTGCTTGCAACAGAAGGGACTTTTAATGGTAAATTGTATATTGAAACCAGTAGAAAGTATGCAAAGGATGTGGTGTTAAACATTAAGGTTGGTGATAAGCTTGTCGATATAGTTGAAAATGGATTAATTGATGATCCTTTCACCGAAAAGCATCTTGCTAGTCTTGTAAAACCTTTAATTGAGAAAAATATAGATCATCTTGTATTAGGATGTACGCATTATCCTTTTTTATTAGAGAAATTAAAAAAAGTATTGCCCGATAATGTTATGATAATTGACCCGGCACCTGCAGTTATTAAACAAACTATAAAGATTTTGGAACAAAACAATCTCCTCAATAACAGTAAAAGCCAGTTTTATGAATTTTATTCTTCTGGCAATTTTGAGGTTTTACAAGGGATTCTTAAAAATATTACTAATAAAGATTATATTGTTAAAAAAATTTAACTACTGATACCATTTTGCATACATGATATAATTGTTTGCAATTCTTTCAATCATTTCTTTGGTCTGTCCCGGCTCAATTGATTTTATTTTTTTTGCTGGAATTCCTCCATAAATACTTCCTGCTTCTACTATTGTGTTTTCTAAAATAAGAGCCCCTGCTGCTATTATAGTATTCTCTCCAATTTCAGAATTATCCATTATAATTGCACCCATCCCTATTAGAACATTGTTATGTATTGTTGCTCCATGAACAATAACATTATGTCCAATTGAGACATTATCACCTATTTGAGTTGTAGTTTTATTAAAAGTACAATGTATTATTGCTCCATCCTGAACATTAACATTATTTCCAATCCGGATTGAATTAACATCACCTCTAACAATTGAATTGAACCAAAAACTGCAATTATTTCCAATAATTACATCACCAATAATAGTAGAGTTTTCTGCTAAATAACAATTGTTCCCAATTTTAGGTGTGAAACCTCTAACCGATTTTATTAAAGCCATAATTAAGTATCTGTATTTGTGTTTTTTACAATATTACTACAAGAATTAGATAATACGATAGAAAAGTGAGAAAAATCATGTATTTTAATTCAAAAATTAATCGAAAATTTACTTAATATTTAATTAACATTGTTTAATTTTGTCGCAGAAATCATTCAATTGATTTATTATAGAAACATTACTGAATAAAGAATAAAACATCTAGAAATGCATATGAAATAGGAAACTATTCCATATGCATTTATAATTTTAAATGTCAGTTAATTTAATCTACTAAATTAAAAATTATTATGGGTAAAAAAGCAGATACCATCGAGCGCGAAGAGGTCGTTGTCCGGTTTTCCGGAGACTCTGGAGATGGTATGCAACTTACAGGAACTTTATTTTCAGATACATCAGCATTTATTGGAAACGATTTGTCTACTTTCCCAGATTATCCTTCAGAAATTCGGGCTCCTCAAGGAACAATTGGCGGAGTATCAGGTTTCCAGGTACATATTGGTCAAACTGCGATTAAAACACCAGGCGATTATGCTGATATTTTAATTGCCATGAACCCAGCAGCTTTAAAATCAAATGCTAAATGGGTTAAAGAAGGAGGAACTATCATTATAGATGAAGATAGCTTTGATGAAAGAGGCCTTCAAAAAGCAGGATATAAAACTGAAGATCCAATTCAAGAAGATAAGTTAGATATTTTTAATATAATTAAAGCTCCTATTAGTTCTCTAACTAAAGAAGCTTTGAAAGATATGGGATTGGATCCAAAAAGTATTCTTAGAAGCAAGAATATGTTTGCTTTGGGAATGGTTTACTGGATATTCGATCGTCCGTTAAGTTATACTGAAAGTTTCTTCCAAAAGAAATTTAAAAATAAACCACTGGTAGTTGAGGCTAATATAACTGTATTACGTGCAGGATATAACTATGCTGAGACTATGGAGCATTTGGCTCCATCGTATAAAGTAAGCCCTGCAAAAATAGAAAAGGGAACTTACAGAAATATAAGTGGTAATATAGCAACGGCCTGGGGTTTAATGGCTGCTGCCGAAAAAGCAGGATTAGAATTATTTTGTGGATCATATCCCATAACCCCTGCTACTGAAATTTTACAGGAATTATCAGCAAGAAAAGACCTGGGGGTAAAAACATTTCAAGCCGAAGATGAAATAGCTGGTATATGCACATCAATAGGTGCAAGTTTTGCCGGTGATTTGGCAGTTACTTCAACATCCGGACCTGGATTAGCATTAAAAGGAGAGGCTATTGGTTTGGCAGTGATGACTGAATTACCTTTAGTTATAGTTAACGTTCAGCGAGGTGGACCATCTACAGGATTACCTACAAAACCTGAACAATCAGATTTAATGCAGGCATTATATGGAAGAAATGGAGAAAGCCCTGTAGTTGTTATGGCTGCAAGTACTCCTTCAGATTGTTTTCATTATGCATTTGAAGCCGCAAAAATTGCATTGGAGCATATGACTCCTGTAATTCTTCTTACTGATGGATTTATTGCTAATGGATCTGAACCATGGAGAATACCAAAAATGTCTGAATATCCAGATATTAAAGCTCCAATTATTAAGGAAGAAAAGAAAGACTGGCAACCTTATGCACGCGATGCTGAAAAACTTGCCAGAACCTGGGCCATACCCGGAACAATTGGCATGGAACATCGAATTGGGGGGCTTGAAAAAGACGAACTAAAAGGTTCAGTATCTCATGACCCAATGAATCATCAACGAATGACTGAGATTCGTGAAGAAAAAGTGCAGCGTGTAAGTAATTTTATTCCAAAACTAAAAGTGGAAGGTGAAGAAACCGGAAAGTTATTAGTTGTTGGTTGGGGAGGAACTTATGGACATCTCGCTACTGCAGTTAATGAATTAAATGCAAAGGGTAAGAAAATAAGTTTAGCCCATTTTAACTACATAAAACCACTTCCTGGCAATGTGAAAGAAGTGTTTAGTAAATTTGATAAAATTGTTGTTTGTGAAATTAATCTGGGACAATTCGCAAATTATTTGAGAATGACACACCCTGACTTTAAATATTTACAATACAATAAAATTCAGGGATTACCATTTACTACGATTGAATTAAAAGAACATTTCGAAAAATTATTGGAGGAATAATCATGGCTGAAATACAAACATTATATACTGCTAAAGATTTTAAAAGCGATCAGGAAGTAAGATGGTGTCCCGGTTGTGGTGATCATGCTATTATGAATGCAATTCAAAGAGCTCTTCCGGAATTAACTCATAAAAAAGAGAATTTTGCATTTATTTCAGGAATCGGTTGCTCTTCTCGATTTCCATATTATATGAATACATATGGTTTTCATAGTATTCATGGTAGAGCTTCTGCTATTGCTTCCGGTGTAAAAGTTGCAAACCCTAAGCTAAGTGTTTGGCAAATTACTGGTGATGGCGATGCAATGGCAATTGGTGGAAATCATTTTATTCATGCTATACGAAGAAATATTGATATTAATATCATATTATTCAACAATGAAATTTATGGTTTAACTAAAGGACAATATTCTCCAACATCAAAATTTGGAGCTGTAACCAAAACATCTCCATATGGAACTGTTGAACATCCATTTCATCCCGGGGAGCTTGTAATTGGAGCACAAGGAAAATTCTTTGCGCGAACTATTGATACAAATCTGAAATTATCACAAGATATATTTGTTGAAGCATCCCGACACGATGGAACATCTGTTGTAGAAGTTCTTCAAAATTGTGTTATTTATAATGATAAAACACATGCAGCATTGTCTGATAAAGAACATAAGGAAGATCGTACTATTGTTTTAGAGCATGGAAAACCAATGATATTTGGTAAAAATAGAGATAAGGGACTTATTTTAGATGTTGAAAACTTAAAACTTAAAGTTGTTGAATTAGGTGATAAGTACTCCGAAAAGGATCTGTTAATTCACAATGCAGAAGAAAAAAATCCTGGAATTCACGCTATGTTGGCAAACATGTCATATCCTGAGCTTCCGGTAGCATTTGGAGTAATCAGAAAAGTGAAAGCTGAAACTTACGATAAAGCTGTTAAAAGACAAGTTGAAACGGTTAAAGCCAAATCATCTTTTAAATGTATGGATGATTTATTAAATAGTGGAACAACCTGGGAAGTATAAAAATTTCACGATTAAATTTTAAAAGAGATAAATCAATAGGTTTATCTCTTTTTTTATGACTGCATTCTTAAAATTGAAATATTACAAAAAGCTCATGCGTTTCTTATAGATTAATATATTTGTTTATTGTATTCGTATAACAGGATTTCTTTTAAAGAATAAATTCTTTTATCTGCTCTAAAAATCATCTATATTTATAGGTGATTATGAAAAAAAACATTCGTTTAACCTATTGAACATATAAGTTAAGCGATCTGTTTAAGAATTGAACTCTTTAATCCCAAAATTAATTTCAATGGCTGATCATACCAATTCAACAAATGATTTAAATAAGCTTTTAGCAGAGAACAAGGAAAGGTTAAAAGAGCTTGCTTGTATAAACGAAACTACAAAGATAATTAAAGAAGGCAAGTCAGTAGAAGAAACTCTTCAAAAGATTGCTCTAAGCTTGCCACGAGCATGGCAGTATCCGGAGTATACAGTAGCCAGAATTTTATTTGGAGGGAATGAATATCATAGTCCTGGATTTAGAGAAACTGAGTGGGAACAAAAACAAACCTTTCAAACAATCGATGGTGAAGAAGGAATCATCGAAGTTTATTACACAAAGGAATTTCCTCGCTTAGTTGAAGGACCTTTTTTAAAGGAAGAAAGAGATCTTATTCTTAATTTATCTAACCTTATTTTAGGTTTTATAAATAGCATTAAAGCAAAAGAAATTATATGGAAACAAGATAAAAAGAAAGAGCAAAAAAGAGTTGAAGGAGAAGCTTCGAAGGTT
>KB228737.1_pt26 | contig 15918 bp, 19 predicted proteins | sample 524768 | NCBI WGS metagenome assembly AMQJ01 (sample SAMN00998488, study PRJNA167727) | sediment metagenome | isolation source: subsurface aquifer sediment | place: USA: Rifle, Colorado | collected Aug-2009
GAAACAATTTTTAATATCTGATTTACTGTATGTTAAATGTTTGATTTTTAATCTAATGAGATTTTTAAAAAAATATTTCTCGCTGCTTTTCGGTAAAAAGGTCGAATTTGAGTCGTTTACCGACAATTTATTTATTCAAAAAAAACACCCAATGCAGCCTATCTATTTTTGTTTGAACACCGATCTAATTGTTGACAATTCAAGATTATTTATTAAATTCGTCGCTTAACTCGATCAAAAATGATTTCAAAAGAAATATTAGTCATCTATCCCGAAACAGATACGACTAAAATTGCGATTTATAGAGGTGATAATATCATTTTTTTAAAAACCATAAAACACAAACCCGAAGAGTTAGCCGCTTTTAAATTTATAGTGGATCAGATCGATTTTCGCTATCAAAATATATTGAAAGAATTAAGAGATAACGATATAAGCACCGAAAACATTGCGATAGTAGTTGCCCGTGGTGGTTTGATTAAACCATTGAAAAAAGCCGGAGTCTATCAAATTAATGAAAAAATGGTGGCCGATTTAAGAGAAGGTTCTCAAGGAATCCATGAAACCAATTTAGGCGGAATTTTAGCTCATTTATTGGCGAAAATTTTCCCAAATTCAAAAGGCATTTTAGCCGATCCGGTGGTTGTGGACGAATTGGACGAAATAGCACGTGTTACCGGCCATCCTTTATTCAAACGGAAATCTATTTTTCATGCATTGAATCAAAAATATGTGGCACGCAAATACGCCAAATCAAATGGAAAATGTTACGATGATTTGCGATTAGTGGTGGCTCATGTGGGCGGTGGCGGAACATCCATTGGAGTGCATAAAAGAGGAAAAGTGATTGATGTAAACCAAGCCTTTGATGGCGGCGGTCCTTTTTCGTTGATGCGCAGCGGCTCATTGCCGGTAGGCAAATTGATCGAAATTTGTTTTAGCGGAAAATACAGCGAACAAGAGATTCGGCGGATGGTAACTTCGGAAGGAGGATTGAAAGCCTATTTGGGAACTGCCAATATTCACGAAATAAATCAACGCATCGAAAATGGAGATACAGAAGCTGAATTTTATGCAAAAGCCATGGGCTATCAAATAGCAAAATACATTGGGTCGGCTTGTGCTGTGCTCGATTTCAATGTAGATGCAATCATTCTGAGCGGACAGATATTTACCTATGCCCGTTTTACGGAATATGTAAGTTTTAAAATTCAAAAAATAGCTCCAATTGCTGTATATCAAGGCGTTAATGATATGGACGCTTTGGCAATGAATGCTTTTCTTGCCCTCAAAGGCGATATCGAAATCTATGACTACGACAACTGAAAAATCTAAATAATAGGCTATGACACATTGGATTGAAGAAGCCGAAAAGTATAAATCGCGGCGCGAATTAAAACGAGAATATGTGCACAACAGAATCAGTCAGAAGAAAGGCGATGTTGGTAAAAACTGGGAAAAAAACAAAGAAGCATACCTTGCTTTTTTGGTCAGAATAGAAAATTTTATCGAAAGAATAAATAATCTCCCAAAAGAAACACGCTTGGAATTTGGTAGAATTGAGTCGAAGGAAAAGAAGACAACGCTCCAAAATCATCTGATTAAATTCACAAGCAGTCGGAGGCGAATTGTTCGGAAATTTGATGGATTATTTGCGCCATTCAAGGCCAAACATTTCAAAAATACACGAAATATATTGTTAAGCTTATCGCGTGAAACAGATTTGATAACCTTGGAATCGAAAGAAATCTTTGCACCACGCATACGACTAGACGACACTGAAGAGAATCGCTTTTTAATGTTTTGGCGTTTCTTTAAGCGCAAAGAAAAAGCCTTGATTCAAAGAGCCAAAACCCACAAAAAAGTTGAAGAATTGACCGATGAACTGGCTATGTATCTCATCGACTTTTTGGCCTTTAAAAACGACGGCAAAGAGCAGTTTTTCAATAATAATGCCAACAGTCCTTCCGAAAAACAATAGCTTCACTGCATTTCTTTTTATCTTCGGCATTGAGCAAACCATATTTTCTGGGCAGAATTGAGTATCTTTGCCCACTTTTAATATCATTTGTGCTCAGCGATTTTTTAAGATTTCTACCAACTGGAACAAATGATTCATTAAAAACCAAGCAATTCTAAAGCAACCGAATCATCTAATATATAACCCCATAAAAATGAAATTTAAAATTGGAGATAAAGTAAAATTCCTAAACGAAGCTGGCGGAGGATTCGTGAGCAAGATTGATGGCCCAAGTCTCGTTTATGTAAGCATCTCCGAAGGTTTTGATATTCCCATCTCTGCGAGCGAACTGATTAAGGTTGAACCTGAAAATATATCTGCGAAATTTTTCGACGAAGATTTTGGAAAAAAGGAAACATTGAGTGCTCAAGAAATTGAAGAATTGGAAAACGACAATAAAATAAGTCGCTTCGTAAAAAAACAAAGCGCCGAACTAAAAGAAGGCATGAGCCTGGCTTTTGTTCCGCAAGATCAAATCCGAACTATGTTTGGTTTGGTTGATGTAGTGCTTCTCAACCACAGCCCTTTCGATGTTTTATTTGCATTTTTTCGCAAATCGGAAGAAAAGTACCTTGGACAAGAGTACGATGCCATTCCGCCCTACTCTTCTTTTCTTCTGGACAGCATTCATCGCGACGATTTGACCATTTGGCTGGAAGGAAACTTTCAGGCGTTGTTTTTCGGTGCTTCTATGGAGAAACTCATCAGTCCGATAAACGAATTTTTCAAAATAAAAGGGAGCAAACTTTATCAAGAAAACACCTTCAAAACTTTAGACTTGCTCAACAAAAAAGCCTTTGTTCAGCCATTGAGCGATTTGAAATACCAAACCTTGATAAGCAAAACCGAAGAAACGGCAAATCTTCAATCCGTTCAGTTGGGAAAAGACATTGAGAAAGCACTTGGAATACGAAAATCGCTGATCGATCAGCACAAAATTGGTTTGTTGGAAGCCGAAATAGATTTACATATCTCTGCTTTAGAGCCCGATTACAAGCAACTGAAGAATCACGAAATCATTCAAATGCAACTCAATTATTTCGAAAAAACACTTGAAGATGCGATGATTCATCAATATCAAAAATTAATCTATATCCATGGAATAGGAAACGGCACATTGAAAAACGAACTACGCAAAATCCTTAAAACCTATCCGGATATCCAAGTAAAAGAAGCTCCTTTTCAACTTTATGGATATGGAGCTCTTGAGGTGAGAATAAACTATAGATAATAAAGAAAATCGGATGAAAGATTTTAAAATTGGAAAATTCGTCATCAGCAAAAAGGGAGTGCTTCTCATCGTTTTTGGTCTTTTTGGCATAGGAGTGCTTATTGGTTCACAAATTGCTTTGTCCATCACAAAAGGTGATCAATTTAAGATCGGTCTTGCGCTTCTGTTTAGTGTATCAATATGGGTTTCCCTCTATCGATCAATTAAGAAAGAAACACGAAGTATTTAAGAAATAACCGATGTATCTTTGCGATTAAATTAGATTATCGCAACAAATGGTGATCGATTCACCAAAAGTTCTTTTACACTATTAGCAGCATTGTTTTGCTCCAAAGAAATTTGGCTATTCGCTCTATCGCTGTTCCGCATTTGCGGAAGAGAGGAAAGTCGGGACAACACAGGACGCCATACTTCCTAACGGGAAGGTATTTCGAGAAATTGAGATAACAGCAAGTGCAACAGAAAGGAAACCGCCCAAGATTGTTTTCGGACAATACGGCAAGGGTGAAATCGTGGAGTAAGAGCCCACGCTTGTTTTATGTGAATAAAACCGGAGGTAAACCTTATGGGTTGAAAGACTAAATAAACCGAGGATTTTTTGTTTCGGCAGAAAAATAGGCTTGTCCGGCCAAACTCGGAGGGTAAGTCGCTTGAGCCGCAGAGTGATTTTCGGCCTAGATAAATGATAGAGGTTCCGCATTGCGGAATACAGAATCCCGCTTACAGAATAGCCAAAAACTACAGAGCCGACCTTCAATAGAAAGTCGGCTCTTTTTTTATGTCTTGTTGGGAAACAGATTTTATTTTTTTCTAGATTTCGGAAAAATCATCCGATAATCGATCTTTATCAATCCTTCGGTAATATCGGCCAATCTTCTTTTGAGCAACAATTTACGCATGGAGCTCAATCGTTCAACAAAAATTTTCCCTTCAATATGATCATATTCATGCTGAATAATTCGAGCAACAATGCCATCAATCCATTCATCGTGAAACACCCAATTCTCATCGAAATACTGAATATGAATGCGTGGACTTCGCAATACTTCTTCATGAATATCGGGAACGCTTAAACAACCTTCCTGAAACGACCATTGCTCGCCGTCTTCTTCAATTATATGTGCATTGATGATTACTTTCTTCTGACCTTCCGCTTCTGGATATTCCTCTATAAACGGATTTGCATCAATCAAAAACAGCCGAATATTCAAATTAATTTGGGGCGCAGCTAAACCAACTCCATTGGATTCGTACATGGTTTCCCACATATTTTCAATCAATTCGTTCAAATGAGGATACTCTTTATCAATATCCACCGACATTTTTTTTAGCGTTGGGTGACCGTAGGCTACAATGGGTAAAAACATATTCAATGATGTATTTTAGATTCTAAATAAGATTGCAATATAAGTGTGGCGCTAATGCTATCAACCAAAGCTTTATTCCGTCGTGCCTTTTTTCCCAAACCGGCATCAATCATGGTTTGAAAAGCCATGCGTGACGTAAATCGTTCGTCCATACGGGCAATTTCCATTTCCGGAAAAAGCTTTCGCAAACGACCGATGAATGGATTTATAAAACGAGCCGCATCCGATGCTTGATTGTTCATCTGTTTTGGTTCGCCTACCACAATCGTTTTCACGTCTTCTTTGCTAAGATATTGACTCAGAAAAGCAAGCAAATCTTTCGTTTCGACCGTTTCCAATGCATTGGCAATAATAGCCAGTTCGTCTGTAACGGCTATCCCGCATCGCTTTTGTCCGTAATCAATGGCTAAAATTCTACTCATATTGTTCGACTGCAAAGATAATAAAAGTCTTGTGTTTTTTAAAAAGCAAAAATCAAACCAATTTGGAATAAAAAAGAATTCATCACATAATTTCAAGCAGAGCAAAAGAATATCATTAATTTTACAGCCTGATTAATAGAAATTAATATGTACGAAGATTTACGAAAGAATATAGAACTGGCTTGGGATGATCGTTCCTTGTTGGAACAAATTTCGACTCAGGAAAGCATTCGAGAAATCATTTCGCTGCTTGACAAGGGCAAATTGCGAGTAGCCGAAAAAGAAAATTCAGTTTGGAAAGTAAATGAATGGATCAAAAAAGCCGTGATTCTCTACTTCCCAATTCAAAAAATGGAAACAATCAGTATGCCTCCTTTCGAATTCCACGATAAAATTGCATTGAAAACGAACTTTTCCGAGTTGCAAGTTCGGGTGGTTCCTCATGCCTTGGCTCGCTATGGTTCTTATCTTGCGCCGGGAGTGGTTTTAATGCCTAGTTATATTAATATTGGCGCTTTTGTTGATAGTCATACCATGGTTGATACATGGGCTACCGTTGGCTCGTGTGCTCAAATTGGGAAAAATGTTCATTTGAGTGGAGGCGTTGGAATTGGAGGCGTATTGGAACCGGTGCAGGCTGCACCTGTAATTATCGAAGACAATTGTTTTATTGGTTCGCGTTGCATAGTGGTAGAAGGCGTGCATGTGGATCAAGCAGCCGTATTGGGAGCCAATGTGGTGCTTACTAAATCGACAAAAATAATTGATGTAAGTGGCGACAATCCTATTGAATACAATGGCTATATTCCACCTCATTCGGTGGTTATTCCGGGTAGTTACACAAAAAAATTTCCCTCGGGAGAATATCAAGTTCCTTGTGCTCTTATCATTGGAAAAAGAAAAGCTTCGACCGATTTAAAAACTTCCCTCAACGACGCTTTGCGCGATTACAACGTGGCAGTCTAAATTTGCACGAAAATGCATCAAATCCATCGCACATACGACAAAAAATTTCTGGTGATTCAAACCGCTTCCATCGGCGATGTGATATTATCTACAGCCGTTGGCGAAAAGCTTTTTCAGTATTACCCCAACGCTCAAATTGATTATTTGGTAAAGAAAGGCATGGAGCGTTTGTTTGATGGAAATCCATGGGTAAACGAAATTTTTGTGTGGGACAAAAAACATAAAAAGTACGAAAATATGGCGCGCATTATTTTTCAGTTTAGAGAAGAAAATTACGATGCTGTTATCAATTTACAACGTTTTACTTCTAGCGGATTGTTTACCGTTTTTTCGGGAGCCAAGCAGTCATTCGGTTTTCGAAAAAACCCACTTTCGCTTTTTTTCAGCAAAGCTTTTCCCCATCAGTTCAAGGAAAATTGGCACGAAACAGATCGGAATCAGCAACTGATAGTAAGCCTAACGGATGCAATAAAAATCAATCCAAAACTTTATCCTACAATGAAAGATTTTGCATTGATGTCGCAATACAAGACTCAAAAATACATCACTATCACGCCCGCTTCGCTTTGGTTTACAAAACAATATCCAATCGAAAAATGGCTGGATTTTATCGAAAAGCTAAACCCTGAAATGGCTATTTATCTTCTAGGATCCAAGGCGGATAAAGAAATGGGCGATTTATTGATAAAACAAACTACCAAAAATCGTTCGCTGAATTTGGCCGGAAAATTAAGTTTTATGGAATCGGCCGCATTGATGCGCGATGCGGCTATGAATTATGTAAACGATTCGGCTGCTCAACATATCGCTTCGGCGGTAAACGGTAAGATAACGGTTATTTTCTGTTCCACAGTTCCAAGATTTGGATTTGGGCCTCTTTCGGAAGATTCGTTTATTATCGAAACGCAAGAAAAATTAAGCTGTCGGCCTTGCGGTTTGCACGGCCATAAACGTTGTCCGGAGAATCATTTCAAATGTGCTTCGACAATTGAAACAAATCAATTATTAGTCCGATTATAGAATGGAAAACGAAATACAACAAGCACTCAAGGCTATAAAAAAAGGAGGAATCGTTCTCAATCCTACCGATACCATTTGGGGAATAGGATGCGATGCTACTAACCACAAAGCGGTGGACAAGATTTATTCTATAAAAAGCAGAGCCGAAAGCAAGAGCATGATTATCTTGCTAGCCGATTTCGACCAACTTTCTCATTATGTGGACACAGTCCCTCCCATTGCTGCCGAATTAATCCGGACAATTGAGAAGCCGCTAACAATTATCTACGATGGAGCAAAAAACATTGCATCAAATCTAATTGCATCGGACGGAACAATAGCCATTCGAATTGTTAAACACGATTTTTGCCGGGAACTTATTCATCGAATGGGAAAACCGCTTGTATCCACTTCGGCAAATTTGTCCGGAACACCCAGCCCGCTTTTCTTTGCACACATTTCAGATCAAATCAAAAAGAGAGTAAATTACATTGTAAATCTGGAACAACATCAAAATACTGTCAATAAGCCAAGTACAATTATCAAATTAGAAAAATCGGGAAAATACACTGTAATCCGAGAATAAAATGATGCCTGCTAAATTACAAGCTTATAGTTCAACATTTTTTTTAGCATCAATATGCTTGGCTTTGGTTGCTCCTTCGTTGTTTTCGGATGGCATGTTTATGGATGGACTCATTTATGCCGCTGTTTCAAAAAATATGGCCGAAGGTCTTGGAACATTTTGGCAACCTCATTTGAGCCAAACACTTTATAGCGAATTTTTCCAACATCCGCCACTTGCTTTGGGTTTGCAAGCGTTCGCCTTTAAATTTTTTGGTTCCTCCTTTTTGATTGAACGGTTTTATTCTCTTTTCACATTCCTTTTATCCGGATTTTTAATCACAAAAATCTGGAAACAGCTCGACAAACCGGCGACTTCCGCTTGGATTCCACTTCTATTTTGGTTTTTAAATCCTTTGGTAATATGGGCAGTGGCAAACAATATGCTCGAAAATACCATGCAAATTTTTGTTTTATTTTCGGTTTGGAGTCTGCTCAAATTTACACGAAATGAAAAATTTTATTGGTTACTTTTAGCCGGTTTTTCGCTTTTTTTAGGACTGCTTACAAAAGGATTTGTGGCACTTTTTCCGCTTAGTTTCTTTTTTTGGCTTTGGCTTTTTCAGAAAAAAACATCCTTTTTCAAAGCCAGCTTTCATACCGGAATTCTATTTCTTGCCACCATACTGCCATTGCTTATTCTGCTCATTTCCAATTCATCCGCTCATCATTCGCTCTATTCCTATCTGAATATACAGGTGATAACCAGTCTGACAAAAGTGCAAACCGTCGATTCTCATTTTTTTATTCTCTTCCGATGGATGAATGAGTCGCTGATAAGTTTCGGTATTTTACTTCTCATTTTCATCCTAAACAGAAAAAAAATCGCCGATTTTAAAAAAACATTTTCAGAAGATAAAAAATTGATTTTTCTCTTTTTCGCCATCGGATTTTCGGGTGTGTTGCCCATTATGATTAGTCTAAAGCAAAGTGGTTTTTATATGCTTTCGGCTTTTCCATTCTTTGCCATTGGATTTGCTTTGCTGGCCTATCCATTTTTAGTGCGGCAGCGAAATTTAATTCTATTGCCAACATCTATTCATAAATATCTGGGAATCACCAGCTTTTTGCTTTTTTTTGTTGTACTATTCTTTGGATTGCTGTTTTTTAAGAACAAGGTTGACCGCGATCAAGAACAATTGCACGATGTTTATGCAATCAGTAAATATGTCGGCAAGGATAAATTGATAGCAATTCCACAATCACTAGCGCAAGCATGGTCGTTGCACGCCTATTTTGCGCGTTATGCAACGATCAGTCTTGACGATGTGAATACAAAACCCCGTGTTTATTTCCTATCTACAAAAGGCGAAATTCCGCCCAATCCGGATGCCTATCAAGAAATTGAATTGGATTTGCAACGCTATTCTCTTTTCAAAACGCGTCAGCCATAAACTAGTTTTATCTATTTTTGCGAAAAGAAATCGATTATGATTGTAATTACAGGAGCCGCCGGATTTATTGGAAGTGTATTGGTTGGGAAATTGAACGAACTGGGCCTGCAAAATCTGGTTTTAGTTGATGATTTTTCGAAACACGAAAAAGACCCCAATCTGGCAAACAAATTATTTTTCGAAAAAATTGAACGGGATTTTTTTTTAGAATGGCTGGATGTTAACCACAAAAATATTGATTTTATTTTCCATATTGGCGCCCGTTCGGCAACAACCGAATTCAATCTGGAAGTGCTGAACAAGCTCAATTTGCATTATACCCAAAAAGTATGGACTTTGTGCAGTCGATATCAAATTCCTCTGATTTACGCATCTTCGGCAGCCACCTACGGTTTGGGCGAGTTTGGATACGACGATTCCCATTCGATTGTAGAAAATCTTCAACCTCTCAATCCTTACGGACGTTCTAAGAATGATTTCGACAAATGGGCACTAAAACAAGAAACCACACCTCCATTTTGGGCGGGCTTGAAATATTTTAATGTTTACGGGCCAAACGAATACCACAAAGGCTCCATGGCATCGGTTGTTCTTCATGCCTACAATCAAATCAAAAACAATGGAGAAGTGAAATTATTCAAATCGCACCATCCAGACTATTCCGACGGCATGCAGTTGCGCGATTTCGTTTATGTGAAAGATGTTGTGGACGTAATGATTTTTCTGATGAAAAACAAAGCAGAATCGGGTTTGTATAATGTAGGAACCGGACATGCTCAATCGTTTTTAGATTTGGCAAATGCTACCTTTTCGGCCTTGCAGTTGGAACCAAACATTGTTTTTGTTCCAACTCCTGAAAATATAAGAGATAAATATCAATATTTTACAGAAGCCAAAATGGACAAACTGCGCGCACAAGGTTATAGTGCAGCCTTTTCCCGCTTGGAAGAAGGAGTAACTGATTATGTGCAAAATTTCTTGCTAAACACAAAAGTTTACTAAAAGAAAGTAATTTCAGCAAACTGATTTTTCGATTGCCCGGTTTTATTCCAAAGACAATGCACCCTTTCTTTGATAAATAAAAAAAGCTCGTTTGTTTGGCAAACGAGCTTTTCATTTTTTTTCATGTGTTTATAATTTTATATTTCGGCCACATGTCCCAAAGGGATGCCTTCGGCAGAACATCCACGATAATCATCCTCCTGTGTGTCAAAATTGTTTAGTCGTGAATGTTTCATTCTATTTTAATGATGATGTCCTCCGTGTCCATGAACATGACCATGATCGAGTTCTTCTTCTGAAGCTTCGCGAACATCGACAATTTCGCCAGTAAAATAGAGTGTTTGACCGGCAAGTGGATGATTAAAATCCATCTTCACAAAATCTTCCCCAATTTCCAAAACCAATCCAGTCAATGGATGACCTTCTTCATTTTGCATTGGAATGTTCGCTCCAACTTTTAAAAACTCTTCGTCAATCTCTCCTTCAAATTCAAAAATTTGCTTGTCCAGATCCACAATTGCTTCCGGAGTTTTCTCGCCATAGCCTTCGGCGCTACTCAATGAAAAACCAAAAGTATCGCCAATGGATAAGCCTTCTAGGTTTTCTTCGAACTTTGGCAAAAGCGAGCCTGCACCAAATAAAACGACAAAAGGTTTATCTTTAGTCACTTCTTGAACCAATTCTCCGTTTACATCATCCTTGCTCAGGATATAAGTCATTGTAATGACTTTATTTTTTCCAACTTTCATTCTTTTTAAATTGATTGATAATACAATACACAAATTTTAGCAAAAGTAATGCCATTTTTTTAAATTCCAATTCCTGTTAAATATTTGAAAAAAATAAGATGTTGGATGTATATATATAGCTTTTTCACTATGTTTGGCCATTCAAAAAAAAACACAAACTCAACACATTTTATCATGAAAACTAAAATCTTTCTTACATTCTTGTTCGGCTTTCTTTTCAGTATCACATTCCTAAATGCTCAGAACAATTCCGGAATTGAAAAAGAAATCTATGCCAAAAACTTTATTGGACAAAAGGCACCCGATTTGGCTACTGAAGGATGGATAATTGCACCAGCCAAATTAAATGGAAAATACGTATTGGTCGATTTATGGGCTACTTGGTGTGGCCCTTGCCGAAAAGGAATTCCTGAACTCAACGAATGGCACAAAAAATATTCCGACAAATTGGTAATTATTGGAATAAGCGATGAAAGCAAAGAAAAAGTATTGAGCATGAAAACGCCTGTCATCGAATACGCCAATGGATTCGACACCCAAGGTCGCCTAAAAAAAGAATTGCAAGTAAGAGGAATTCCACATGTAATCCTTATCAATCCAGAAGGTTATGTTGTGTGGCAGGGATTTCCCAAACTGCCCGGTTTTGAATTGAGTGCCGAAGTGTTGGAAAAGATGATCGGTTGGAAATAATGCTTTGAGGGCGATTGAAGAATTAAAATAAATATTTTCCGCTTCCTACTGATTATTCTTTAATATTTACGATATTTGCAGCCGTTTTCGTAACGAATATTTTAATTCATTAAAAATTAAGCAATTATGCCAACAAAAATTAGATTACAACGATTTGGTAAAAAAGGCAAACCTTTTTATCACATTGTTATTGCAGACAGTCGTGCACCACGTGATGGTAGAAAAACAGAAAATATTGGCACCTACGACCCTATTTCAAATCCTGCAGTCATTGAATTGAATTTCGAAAGAGCTTTGCATTGGGTACAAGTTGGTGCTGAGCCAACCGACACTGTTAGAGCCATTCTTTCGTACAAAGGAGTACTTTACAAACACCATTTACTAAAAGGTGTTACCAAAGGCGCTCTCACAGAAGAACAAGTTGAAGTAAAATTCAATGAGTGGTTGAAAGACAAAGAGTCAAGAATTGGCGCAAAGAAATCAAACTTGGCTACCTCTGCTCGCGACTTGAAAAAAGAACGTTTGGCTGCCGAAGCCAAAGTAAACGAAGCCCGTGTAGCCGAATTCAATAAGCGTATAGCTGATGAACAAGAAGCTGCTCGTGCCGCTTTAGCTCCTGTTGAAGAAGCAGAAACATCTGAAGAAACTACGGAAGAAAGTGCTGAATAAGCATTTTTTAAATACTTAAAAACCGTCCGTCTATGTCGGACGGTTTTTTTTTGCTAATAATGTGAAAATATGGAAAAAGAAGCTTGTTATTATTTAGGTAAAATAACGCGTACCAACGGAAACAAAGGGGGCGTTTCAATTTTTTTGGATGTTGACGACCCGCATGAATACAGCGAACTTGATGCTGTATTTGTGGAAATAAAAGGACAACTTATCCCTTTTTTTATTGAAGAATTGAATCTTCACACCTCAAAAAATACGGCCTTCGTTTATTTTGAAGATGTGGAAGAAATAGAAAAAGCCCAAAAACTCGTGAATTGCAAACTATTTCTTCCGCTTACCAGTTTGCCGGCTCTTGAAGGAAATAAATTCTATTTCCACGAAGTGGGTGGTTTTGATTTGATTGATCAGAATTTTGGTAAGATTGGCCCAATAAATCAAATCCTCGACTATCCAAACCAAGCACTCTTTCAGGCATTTTACAATCAAAAGGAAGTCCTCATTCCAATCAACGACCGCTTTATTGTAAACGTTGATCGGGAAAAGAAGGAGATTTTATTAAACCTTCCCGAAGGTCTTATTCAGGTTTATATCGAGGACAATAAAGATGTTGACTGATTATTTTCAGTTCAAAAAATTTGGTGTTCATCACGGGTATAGCAGCATGAAAGTGGGAACAGATGCTGTTTTGCTTGGAACCATGGTGAATGTTCCTGCCCAAGGAAGAATTTTGGAAGTTGGAACTGGCTGTGGGATTATTTCGCTTATCCTGGCACAACGAAGCAATGCTGGAATTACCGCCATTGACATTCATCAAAATTCGGTTTGGGAAGCCCGCGCCAATTTTAAAGCCAGCCGTTGGAACGAAAGATTAAAAGCCCTTGTGATTTCTTTTCAAGCCTTTGCAGATAGAGAAAATCCTCTACGGTTCGACAAAATTGTTAGCAATCCACCCTTTTTCGAGAACGATTTAAAATCGCCAAACCCTGACCGAAATCTTGCACGCCACAACGACACATTGAGCCAACACGATTTCCTCAAGGCAAGCCGATATTTTATTGCTGAAAAAGGACAAATTGCGATTATCCTTCCCACTGTGGAGGCATTTTTCTTTCGAGAGGAAGCTATTCATTTTGGCTTTTACCTCTTCAGACAAATCGAAATTATACCCAAAGCGGATAAAAAAGCAAATCGAATGATTTTGGAATTTGGAAATGAAAAACCGGAAGAAATTCTTTCTGAGACTTTAACAATTCGCAATCAAGACAATAGCTATTCAGATTCGTATAGAAGTCTCACGGAAGACTATTATATTTCCTTAAAATAAAATTTAAACCAATTCTATCAGCGTAATTTCCGGACGAATACCTATGCGTCCCGGAAAACCAATGGCGCCAATTCCGCGGTTGACATACAAATATTGATCGGCCTCTGCATACAAACCCGCCCAATTTTTATATAAATATTGCGCCGGACTCCAACGGAAATAAGGCGTTTCGATCCCAACCTGAAAACCATGGGTATGACCCGACAAGGTTAAACCGACTGACGGAAAATTCGGGACAACTTCCGCATCCCAATGACTTGGATCGTGACTTAGCAAAATCTGAACAGCGCCATCGGGAACATCGGCTAAAGCTTTGGGAAGGTTGCCCAAACGTGGAAATCTTGGATTGCTGCTCCAATTTTCGACACCGGCAATCACCATATCCGTTCCATTAAAATTCAAAACAAAATGCTCATTTCGAAGCAATTTCCATTCCAGACTGGTGTAGAAATCGAGCAGTTGATCAAAATTTTCCTGCTCTTCTTCTTCGCTTTCCCAACGATTGTATTTTCCATAATCGTGGTTTCCCAAAATTGCAAAAATTCCGTGCTTTGCTTTCATATTGCTTAATTCTTCGAAAAAAGGAAAAGCTTCTTCGGTAATTGTATTTACCAAATCGCCCGTAAAGAAAATTACGTCGGCATCGAGTGCATTTATTTCTTCCACCGCCCGTATCAAAGGATCTTTATTCACCCAAGTGCCTAAGTGAAAATCGGATATTTGAACGATACGAAATCCTTCCAAAGATTGGGTGAAATTTTTCAACCTCAACTTTTCTCTAAAAATTTTAAAATGATAGCTTCCGTGCAACATTCCAAACCCCATACTTCCCAGCACTACACCGCCCAATGCAAGGCCGGAGTTGACAAGGAATTTTTTTCGGCTGATGGCGTTTTTTTCTTTTCTTTTCTTTTTAGAGCTGAAAAACAAAGGGATAGTTTGTAGAAACCGAATGATATCAGCGATAAAAATAAAAACGACAGGCAAAATGAGCGAAACAATAAAAGTAAAGATAAGTCCAATAAAATAGATTCGCATAAATGGCGACCAGGAATCCATGGGCCAAAAACCGAGCGTAATTCCTCCTATAAATAAGATCAATACAGGAATCCAGAAGAGAAATGTGATAACCCAACGAATGAAAACACTCAGTTTGTTTAAGCGATATCGGATTGCTGTCCAAACGTAATAATGAAACAAAGCCAGAATGACCGTAAAAGAATAAGGCATTCGGAATGCAGGGAAATAGGTAAAAACTATGTACCCAAACATTAAAACGAGTAGAATGAAAAATAATGTGAAAGCGAATTTTTTAAGCATTGAGGGCGAAATTGAAAATCAGCTGCAAAAATAAGCAATTATGAATACGGCGCATACTGGAAATAAAATGTTGCTCAAGCGTTTAATTGGCATATTTTTTTTAGTTTCGCAGCATGACATTCATCCTACTTGTAATCACTATTGCCATTTCAATAATTGCTTTTTACAATAAGCAAGTCTTCGACAAACTAAAATTCAATCCCTATCTCACAGCGCACCACAAGGAATATTGGCGATTGATTACCTACGGATTGGTACATGCCGATTGGATTCATCTTGGCGTAAATATGTTCGTTCTTTTGTCGTTTGGGAGCTTGGTTTCCGAATATTTTGAGCTCGTTTTTCCCGGAAAGTCGACCTATTATTATCTTTTGCTTTACGTAGGCGGACTTTTTATTTCGGCGGCTCCATCGTTTGGCAAACACAAAGAACATCCTTATTTCAATTCTGTTGGCGCTTCCGGAGCCGTATCGGCAGTGGTTTTTTCGAGTATCGTTTTCGACCCCATGAACAAAATTTATATACTGTTTGTTCCTATTGGCATTCCAGCAATTTTGTTTGGAATTTTATATTTGGTCTATTCGGCCTATATGAATCAGAAAGGAAACGACAACATTGGTCACGATGCGCATTTTTGGGGTGGCATTTACGGATTTATCCTTACCATTGCTTTAAAACCAATACTATTCCAACATTTTCTTCATCAGATTTTTGGTTAAATTGAATCCAAAATCATTAGATTTGTGAAATAAAAACATTCCAATGCCCACGAAAGTTTTCGTAAGCGTAATCAACGATTTGAGTTCCGATCAGCGCGTCAACAGAAGTTGCCTCACTTTGCTCAAAATGGGCTATGAAGTTACTTTAATTGGCAGAAAATACCGAAACAGTGCTGAAATAGAGCCTCGCGCCTATGCATGTAGGCGAATGCATTTGCTGTTTAGAAAAGGGCCGCTTTTCTATGCCGAATACAACTTTCGCTTGTTTTTCCTTTTGCTCTTCGGCAAAGTAGATTTATTTTTTTCGAACGATCTGGACACTTTGCTCCCGAATTTTATCGTTTCGAAATTGAAACGAAAACCTTTGATTTACGATTCGCACGAATTGTTTACAGAACTCCCCGAATTGATTGATCGCC
>KB226980.1_pt3 | contig 15896 bp, 11 predicted proteins | sample 524768 | NCBI WGS metagenome assembly AMQJ01 (sample SAMN00998488, study PRJNA167727) | sediment metagenome | isolation source: subsurface aquifer sediment | place: USA: Rifle, Colorado | collected Aug-2009
AGAAACTGCTATTTATTGATGTGAGCGATACCGGCAAGGGAATTTCGAAAAGTAATTTCAGAAATGTTTTCCGTCCGGGATTTACTTCAAAAAAACGAGGTTGGGGTTTGGGACTTTCGCTCGCACAACGCATTGTGGAGCATTATCACAAAGGAAAAATAGTTGTAAAATCCTCTACCTTAAATCAAGGAACAACTTTTCGTATTACGCTACATAAATAGTTCATGGCAAGCGGAATGCATCGCGATTTTATTTACTCTTACCATCCAATACTTTTTCCAGTTTATTTACCAATTCATCCAATTGATTTACGACTGCCATAATGGTTTCTTTTTTTGAAAGATCGGCCCCGGCTTTTTTAAGTTGTTCGACCGGATAATCGTTTCCGCCCGATTTTAAAAGTGTGAGGTAATTTTCCAATGGTTTTGGATTTCCGTTGGCCAATCCTTGCCTTACTTGCGAATAAATGCTTGCCGAAGCGGCAAAACTGGTAGCATATTGATAAACATAAAATGGAGAACGATAAAAATGTGGTATTCTTGCCCAGAAAATATTTGCTTGACTGCGTGTAAAAACATCGCCATAGTATTTTTTATCGAGCGTTTCGCATATTTCGGTAAGCAAGTCGGCTGTCAACGCTTTTCCTGTTTCAATGGCACGATGGGCTTGTAATTCAAAATCGGCAAACATACTTTGCGTAAAAAATGTACCCGTAATATTTTCGATGCTTTGTTGCAGCAAAGCCACTTTTTCCATTTTATCGTTGCTTTTATTCAGCAAATAATCCAAGAGCAAATGCTCATTAAATGTGGAAGCCACTTCGGCTACGAAAATAGTGTAATCGTGCGTGCTGAAAGGCTGATTTTCGTCGGACAAGATGGTATGTAAGCTATGCCCCATTTCATGAGCCAATGTAAACAAATGGTCTAGAGTTTCGTTGTAATTCATCAGAATAAACGGATGAACACCGTACACGCCCATAGAATACGCTCCCGACGATTTTCCGTCATTTTCAAAAACATCGATCCAGCCATTTTCCAAAGCGGCTTGGTATCTTGAAACATATTCTTTTCCCAATGTTTCAATAGAACTTAAAACCAGTTTTTTTGCCTTTTCCCAGCTGTATTTTTTATTGAAATCGACCAAAGTTACACGACTGTCGTAGGCATGATAATCGCCAAGCAAATTCATGTGTTTTGCCCGAAGAAGGTGATATTTTCTCAGCGATTGGGTGTTTTTCCCAACGGTTTCGATCAAATTGGTATAAACCTTGAGTGAGATGTTGTTTTTTTCGAGTTTGGCCTCTATGCTGGTTTTAAAATTTCGCGCTTGTGCAAAAGCAAAGTCTTTGTCGCAAATTCCTTTGTACAATGAGGCAATCGTATTTTTATTGTCGGCATAAAGTGGATAAAACGCTTCAGCAGCCTTTTTCCGATCGTTGCGCACTTTTGAGCTGTCCAAAATATGCGCATAATTGCCGTGGGTAAGTTTGGTTTTTTCACCATTTTCCAATTCTATTTCAGGAAACCGAACGTCGGCAGAAGTAAGACTTGTGTAGGCATTTGCAGCCGTGGCAGCCGAAGAAACAAAATAAGAAAGTAGGCGCTCTTTTTCTTTGGTGAGGATGTGTTTTTTCTGCCGATGAATATTTTCCATTCCAAAACGATAAGGTTCCAAAGCCGGAAATTCAGTTAACCATTTTTCCCATTTTTCTTTTGGTATTTTCATCAACTCCGGCGCTATCCAAGAGGTAGCCGTTTCCATAGTAGCAAAAAACCGCATTACTTCCTGAAGTCTAGCTTGGATGGCATTGTTTCGGTTATCGGTACTTTTTTGCAATGATGGATAAGCATAAATTTTGTACGATAACATCTCTATTTCGTCTTGTTTTCGAAAAGCCGCAAACAGATTGTGAGCACTCAAAGCCAAAGTTCCTTGAAATTTCCTGAACGTTTCTACTTCCTTTTTAAGCCGCTCAAAATCGATTTCCCATTTTTCCCAATTGGGAAAAATAACAGAAAAATCCCATTTGTATTTTGCTTCAATTTCGGCTCTTATCAGTGTTGTCGGTTTCATTTTTTCGCATTGGTTTTTATGTGATCAAGTAAAAATAGTTGAGCCGTTTGTTCTACGGTTTCCTCTATTGATGTAAATTCAAAGTTTAGAGCTTCTTTGATTTTTTGATTGCTATAACGGCTCATTTTCATGGAAGAACGCGCTGTTTCTTTGGAATAGGCCGATTTATTTCCACTTAGAAAATCTCTGACAGCAGCCAACCGCCAGCTAAGCTCGCTCATCCAAGGTTTAACGGCTATGCGAGGCGTTGGCTTATGAAGGTTTTCCGCCATTAAACTGAATAATTTCCGGTAACTTACATCTTCGGCACTGAGCGTAAACCGTTCTGCCGAAATTGGACTTTCCGTCAGCTCAATCATGGCGCGACTAACATCGCGCACATACACATATCCATTTGTTCCCGCCGTGTAAAACTTTAGCCCTTTCCACACCAAAGAAAACAAGGAGGCACTACCACTATTCCATTTTGCAGGACCTAAAATAACGGCCGGATTTACAATTACTACTTTTAGTCCTTCTTCTACTCCACGCCACACTTCCAATTCGGCTTTGTATTTGCTTATGGAATACAGCGAACTTTTGGCGGAATCTTTCCAAGGCGTTTGCTCGGTGGCTTTTTGGTTTTCGTCGGCTCTTCCCAAGGCAGCAATGGAGCTCACATAACAAAGTTTTTCAACTTGTTGGAACAGCGCAGCATTCACTACGTTTGCGGTTCCTTGCACATTTGCTTCAAGCATTTGTTCATTGTCGACTGGATGAAAAGAAACCATTGCAGCCGCATGATACACCTGTTTTGCTCCTTGAAACGCTTTTTCCAACGAAAAATAATCGTTTAGGTCGGCATCCATCCATTCTATTTTCTGGAACAATTTTTCGGCGTCGGCCGAATAAAAGGAGAATGTCTTTTTCACCCACGACAAATCGGAATTTGTTCGTTTTATCGCTCTTACTTGTTCGTATTTCCGACACAAATCAAAGAGCAAATGAGCGCCCACCAAGCCGGTTCCTCCTGTTACAACTATCATAAGGCAAAAATAGCCGAATTAATGAAAAAAACAGGACTAAACTTACTCAATTCAGCAGAAAACGGTGATTGAAAATCGCTCAGTACGAAGACCGCGATTGCTTGATTTGAGATCAATTTTTGATATTTTTTGATTGCCAAAATAAAAAAAACGAGTTACTTTCTTTTGGCTGCTGGCAAACTAAAACTAAATGTTGTTCCAATTCCTTCCGAACTTTCTACTTCAATTTTTCCACCTTGAATATCGATAAATTCTTTGCAAAACAACAAACCCATTCCGGTTCCTTTTTCTCCGCCGGTTCCTTCCGAACTATAGCTCTCTTTAAGCGAAAACAGATTGGGTAAAACATGTTTTGGAATTCCTACTCCATTGTCGCGAATACTTATCTTAACAAATCCTTTGCCTTGTTTTAGATGCTCGCTAAACAATTTAATATTGCCTTTTTGTGGCGTAAATTTAATGGCGTTGCTAAGAAGATTTCGAAAAACAGTTCGGGTCATGTTCCTGTCGGCAAAAACAAAATTGTCGTTTCGTGGGCTATAATCTACCTGAATTTCTTTCCTTTTACATTGATGAGCCGAAAACTCAACTTCTTCTTGAATGATATCGCAAATATTTAAAATTTCGCAATGAAAGGCCAATGATCCGGTTTGCGTTCGCGCCCATTCTAAAATATTTTTGAGCAAATCCAATGCCTGAATCGACGATTTTTGAATGATTTTCAAAAATTCAATCAACTCCTCTTTTTCAAGCTCATCGAAATCTTCAATAATTAAACTGGAATACGAAGCGATAGTGGAAACCGGTGTCTTAATATCGTGGCCAATAATGGAGAAAAATTTATCTTTTGCCTCATTTAGCTCTCTTAGCTGTTTTTCTGATTGCGAAAGCTGTTCGCGATTTTTTTCTGCAATTCTTTCTCCCGAAATGCGTTTCAACGCTTTTTCTATTGCCTCGAGCACCTTTTCTTTCATAAAAGGCTTTACAATATAGCCTTCCACGCCTATTTCGATTGCTTGCAAAAAATAATCCGCTTCGGTATAGGCCGACATCACCAAACGATGAATATTTGGCTTTTCAGATTGCATTCGCTTTAACATACTTATTCCATCCATGCCGGGCATCCGAATATCAGTAATCACCAAATCAATATCTTCCTTCTCAAAAATTTCCAATGCTTTTTGAGCGTCTTTTGCAAAAAAAACAGACGGATAACGTCGGCTAACGATGTTGACAAGCGATTGTAAAACGAGAACCTCATCTTCAACAATCAAAATATTTATTTGATCTTGGTTCATTGTGTTTGGTTATTTAGGTCGAAACAGATTTTGAATTCTGCTCCTTCGCGTTTGTTCATCACTGAGATTTGTCCTCGCATTTGCTTTTCGATCATCGATTTGGCCATATACAAACCCAATCCGCTTCCTCTGTTCATTTCTTTGGTAGTAAAATAAGGATCAAATATTTTATCTATTACTTCTGATTTTATTCCTTGTCCATTGTCGAGAACCGTAATACAATAGCGCGATTCCTCTTTTTCTAAACGAATCCAAATTTTGGCATTTTTCACTTTTCGCTCAAGCAGAATATCCCTCGAATTATTGAGCAAATTCATCAAGATGTGCGAAAGCATGTTCGGATAACTGAATACTTCAAAGTTGTCCTGACACACAAAATAAGTGTTAATCTTTTCCTTTTTGTAAGATTCGGCTGTGAAATCAATTAGTTTTTCGATTAATTCTTTTGGTTTGAATAATTCGGTCTTAAAATCGTCGGAATGCATCTTGCTGAAATCGTTGATGGTGTCCGACATATACTTCAAACGGCGATAAACAATGTCGATGGTTTTCTCAAAATATTCTTTGGTAAGCATGTCGAAACTATATGCATCTTCCAAATCGTTGATCAGAAGTGAAATTTCATTGAGCGGTTGCCTCCATTGGTGTGCAATGTTTCCAATCATTTCGCCAAGTACCGACTGTCGAGATTGCTGAATAAGTAAATGATCTTTTTCGCGACTTTTTGACACTTCTTGTTTTACTTTTTCTTCGAGACGTTTGTTTATCTGCGCCAATTGAGCTTTGCTTTCTTCTAAATCTTTTTTGATTCTGAAAGCGATTGTTATGTCTTGAATAGTCCCCACCGACCGTTTTGGATTTCCTTTGGAATCTACTATCAAATATCCGTTCTCTTCCACATATTTAATTTTTCCTTTCGGCGTTAAAATGCGATGCTGGTTATGATATTTTTGGTTCTTTACGATTGCCTGATGATAGGTTTCCGAAACTTTTTGCAAGTCGTCAGGATAAATAAGTTTGTTGTAATTTTCGATGGTGAGCGGATAGTTTTTTTCTGTCTCAAATATGGAATACGTTCCATCCGACCAGAACATTTGATTGTTTTCAAAATCATATTCCCAGTTTCCCAGTTTTGCTATCTCTTGGGCTTCTTTCAACTTACGCTCGCTTTGCTGCAACTCTCTTTTGATGGATTCGCGTTCTGAAACATCGTAAATGGTAATAAAAAGCTGTTGCTCATTTTCTGTAATAATGGGCGAAGCATACACCTCAACATCTCTTATTTCGCCGGAAGCCATTCGGTGTTGAAACAGAAAATCTTGGATCTTATCTGCAAAAACCCGCTTCATATTTGCATCTATTTCTTGCGGACTAAGCAAATTCAGATCGTTCGCTTTCAATTGTAAAAATTGTTCAAAAGAATATCCGTAAAAAGAAGTGGCTGCTTTGTTCGCTTTCACAATCTGTTTGGTTTTTGGGTCGATCTGAAGCATGGCCGCAGTATTGTTTTCGAAATAGGCACGAAATCGCGCTTCGCTTTTTTTCAATTCTTCTTCGGCTTTTTTCCCTTCTGTAATATCTTGTACAATGCTGAAAAGAGTCATTTTTCCATCTACTTCTATAGGCGAAACATGAACCCGAACATCTCGTATTTCTCCACTCTTTAACCGATGCGAAAAGGAGAAAATATTTTGTTGGTTTGATGTTGCACTACCAATCAATTCATCTACTTCCTTTTTGGAAAGCGTATTGATATCGTAAATCGTTTTACTTAAAAACGCCTCTCTTGTATAGCCGTAAAAACGAAGCGCCGCTTCATTAACGGCTAAAAAATACTTTGTTTCGGCATCAATTTGTAAATTTACAGAAGTGCTTTTTTCGAAATAGGCTCTGAATCTGGCCTCGCTATTGAGCAGGGCGGCTTCTTTTTCTTGAAAATTTGTAATATCACGTATGGTTGTGATACGCGTTTTCTTTCCGTTGTAATTGAACATCCGTCCTTGAATCTGAATCGGAAATCGACTTCCGTCTTTTTTTACACCAACAGAAAAATAAGGTTCTAAATAATTGTTTAATAAGCGGTGAATGGTTTCGGCATGATGAGCTGAATCAATGATTGTAAGCGCATACAATCCCAATACCTCTTCTTTTTTATAGCCAAACATATCCAATGCGATTGGGTTGCAATCGATACAAAGCGCATCCACAGTAAACCAAACGGCTTCGTTTGTAGCGTTTGCCAACGCTCTGTATCGAGCCTCACTATCCAACAATTCAATTTCTTTTTCTTTTAAACTGGAAATATCTTCGTAAACAGCAACCACTTCTCCGCTCGAAAGTTTGAAAATGTCGTTGTCGCGCCACAATATTTTACCGTTTTTATCGCGCCGATTGAAGAGGTGATTTTCATGTTTTCCGCTTTTCTGGACGCGTAAAAGAATTTCGATAAATTCGCCGCCCAGCTCTGGAAATGCTTCGGAAACAAGTTTTCCAACAATTGCACCTCTTTCAATTCCCTCCAATCGCTCAAAGGCAGCATTTGCATCTTTTACAATAAAATCTTGACCGTTTTCAAGACGATGATAAATAACGCATGCATTGTGCATATTCATAAAAAGGCTTTGAAACAAAACCAAATCCGTTTCAGTTGCCGTGTTTTCCGAAATTACCGATGCGCTATTTTCTGAGTTGATAAACCCACGCCCTTCCTGCGGCTTGTTGATGCCTTTGTCAAGATCCATTTGGTTGCCTAATTAATATTTTTTCAACGGTCAGTCTAAATTTTGTCTTTTTCGAGGATTAAAACCCAATCAAGACTTCATCCGTCCCAAATGTACAAATTTTCTATATTGGAATCATCAAAATCCAAATATTACTTCTCGCTAAATCGTATAATTCGGGCTCAATCAATTGTTCGGTCGGAGTAATTGAGTTTAAATAAAACACTTTCACTTTAAATAATAGTTTACCTTTGTCAAAATTTTTGATTTGAAAAACAACGCTTTAAATTACCTTTATTTCTTTCCCAACTTTTTCGCCCTCGCATTTTCTTTTTTAAATCGCTTTTTTTAACTTGAAATGCCGTTTGTTTTTACAGACTAAATGGCAATATTGCATTAATAAAAACAGGTCGCCACAATGGCACTAAAACAAAGTTTGAACGTATGAATATATTTGTGGGAAATCTTGATTTTAAAGTAAAAGAAGCAGATTTAGAAGATTTGTTCGAAGAATACGGAACCGTTGAAAGCGTTAAAATAATCACGGATAAATTTACCGGCCGAAGCAAAGGCTACGGCTTTGTTATCATGGAAAACGAACAAGATGCCAATAAAGCAATCGCTGAATTGAATGGAGCCAGTTTTGAGAACAGAGCAATGGTTGTAAATCAGGCAAAATCAGTATAAGAACACAAATAATCATTCAAAAAAATACAGTCTGAATACTGTATAACAACAATTTAAAAACAAAAAAATAAGTTTATGGGCAGATCGCAGGAATCATTCAACAAAAAGGAAATTCGTAATAAGAAAGAAAAGAAAAGAAAAGAAAAAGAAAAAGTCCGTCTTTCAAAAAAAGATACTCCTAAAAAAAGCGGTTTAGACGAAATGATAGCCTATGTCGATGAATTTGGAATGCTCAGTTCTACTCCTCCAGATCCTTCAAAAAAAATATCCGTAAAGCTGGAAGATATTGAAATTGGTACACCAAACCGCGACAACGATCCAGAAATAGTTGTTGAACACAAAGGAACTGTTACCTTCTTTAACGACGCAAAAGGCTTCGGATTTATCAAAGATGCCGAAACAAAAGAAGGAATTTTTGTTCATGCAAACAATGTGCTCCAAGAAATTAAAGAAGGTAATTTGGTAAGCTTCGAAATTGAAAGAGGTTTGAAAGGGCTTACAGCCGTAAGAGTGAAACTAATCAAATAAGCGTCAAAAACAAATTCTTCTTTCTGCCTGTTTTCCCAATTCAAAAGGATTTATCCTTTTGACGAAAAACCCTAAGCGCCCATTTCTGTTCTCTTCACGCAAACCATCCATTTGTTAAATATTTCCGAATATTCCTTTTCGCGATTAGGTCTTTTGCATTAATGTAATACTTTTGTTGTCGATATGCGTTTTGAAACATATCGAAATGCTGGTTTCAAGTGCATTTGTATCATTTTGTTTTACAACTAATTCTTAAAATTATCCATGCATAAAAATCATTTCAATACGCCACAGGCCGAAAACGAAAAAATATTAAGCTATAAAAAAGGCTCAACAGAAAGAGAAAATTTAATTCAGGCGCTCAAAACGGCCAAATCACAAGTGATTGAAATACCCATGATTATTGACGGAGAAGCAATCCGGACTGATAAAAAAGTTGAAATTCGTCCTCCACACGAGCATCAACATCTCTTGGGTTATTATTTTGCCGGCGACGAAACGCACTTAAGAAACGCCATTGACGCAGCCTTGGCGGCGCACAAAAACTGGGCAAGCTTATCATGGAAACAAAGAGCCTCTATTTTTTTGAAAGCAGCCGGAATGATTTCAGGACCGTATCGTGCCCGAATTAATGCGGCTACCATGCTTGGCCAATCCAAATCGGCGCATCAAGCCGAAATAGACGCTGCCTGCGAATTGGCCGATTTCTTGCGTTTCAATGTGCAGTATATGTCGGAAATCTACGCCGAACAGCCCGCTTCGGGCGATTTAACTTGGAATCGAATTGAACAACGCGCTTTGGAAGGTTTTGTTTTTGCACTTACGCCATTTAATTTTACCGCTATTGCTGGAAATTTACCATCTGCTCCTGCTATGATGGGAAATACGGTTGTTTGGAAACCATCCAATTCGCAAATTTATTCCGCTCGTATTATCATGGAAATATTTCAAGAAGCTGGATTGCCAAAAGGAGTAATCAATCTTGTTTACGTTTCCGGATCTACTGCAGGAAAGGTTATTTTTTCTCATCCCGATTTTGCCGGCATCCACTTTACTGGATCTACCGCGGTTTTTCAACAAATTTGGAAAGAAATTGGAAACAATATTTCGAAATACAAATCATATCCTCGCATTGTGGGAGAAACAGGAGGCAAAAATTTTGTTTTGGTTCACGAAAGTGCCAATGCAGCACAAGTTGCAACGGCGCTCACACGCGGCGCATTTGAATACCAAGGTCAAAAATGCTCGGCGGCTTCGCGCGCTTATATTCCTGATACTCTTTGGGAAGAAGTACTAAACGAAATTAAATGTGATATGGAAACCATAAAAATGGGTTCGGTCGAAGATTTTTCGAATTTCGTAAATGCGGTGATCGATGAGGCGTCGTTCACAAAATTATCTGGTTTTATCGAAAGAGCAAAACACGATCCAGAAGCACAAATAATTCAGGGAGGAAATTACGATAAATCGGAAGGGTATTTTATTGAGCCAACGATTATTCTAACCACCAATCCGCATTATATTACAATGGAAGAAGAATTGTTTGGCCCCATCCTCACCATTTATGTTTACGATCACACTAAGTTTGACGAAACCGTTGATTTGGTGGACAAAACCTCTATTTATGCTTTAACGGGTTCTATCTTCTCCAAAGACAGATATATCATCGATTCGGTGATGAAACGGCTAAATCATGCAGCAGGCAATTTCTATATCAACGATAAACCAACAGGAGCCGTTGTAAACCAACAACCTTTTGGAGGCGCTAGAGGCTCTGGCACAAACGATAAAGCAGGTTCAAAATTGAATCTGTTGCGTTGGGTGAGTCCACGAACGATAAAGGAATGTTTTCTTCCTCCAGAGAGTTATAAATACCCATTTATGGAAGGGTAAGCAAGATTCATTTTTATTGTCATTAATCAATTCTTTCTATAAATAATCGGTTTTTCTTTTCATTAAAAATATGGCATTACTAAGTTTAAAGTTTGATGAGCTCATGACGAGCTTAGGAATACAAGAAATAAATTCGGGATTAAGCACCGGAACGCAATGGGTTGATGTTGGTGGTGATATTTCCGCTTCTATATCGCCAATTGACGGACATGAAATTGCGAAAGTAAAAAATGCTTCTTTGCAGGATTACGAAAATCTTATCGGAATCGCACAAGAAGCGTTTCAGGTTTGGCGAAAAATCCCAGCTCCTGAACGAGGCGAGATAGTGCGTCAAATTGGGCTTGCACTTCGCGAAGCAAAATTAGAATTAGCTCAATTAGTTAGTTTAGAAATGGGTAAAATTATTCAGGAAAGTTTGGGCGAAATACAAGAAATGATTGACATCTGTGATTTTGCCGTAGGACAATCGCGCCTATTAAATGGATATACCATGCATTCCGAAAGAAGAAATCATCGGCTTTACGATCAGTATCATCCCATTGGATTGGTTGGTTTAATTACTTCATTTAATTTCCCCGTGGCTGTTTGGGCTTGGAACAGTATGTTGGCTGCTGTAGCCGGTAATGTGGTAATTTGGAAGCCAAGTTCAAAAACACCACTTTCGGCTATTGCCACGATGAATATAATTCAAAAGGTTTTAAAAAGGAATAACGTACCAGAAGGTGTTTTTAGTTTAATTGTTGCGAAATCGTCGATTTTAGGCGATAATTTTTTAGCTGATAAACGAATTCCTCTTTTTTCAGTAACCGGTTCGACAGCGGTAGGAAAGCGGGTTGCAAAAATTGTCGGACAGCGGCTTGGGAAAACCATTTTGGAGCTGGGAGGCAATAATGCGGTTATAGTTTCCGATTCGGCCGATTTGGATATGGCTATTCCTACAATTGTATTTGGCGCCGTTGGAACAGCCGGACAGCGTTGTACTTCTACTCGGCGCGTAATTGTTCATGAAAAAGTGTATGATGAAGTGAAATCGCGCTTATTATCGGCCTATAATCAAGTGACACAAAAAATCGGAAATCCAATGGATAGCACAACGCTCGTTGGTCCATTAATCGATATACATTCTGTAAATGCCTTCGAAAAGGCCGTGGAAGAAGTCGTTAAAGAAGGGGGCTCTATTTTGTTTGGAGGAACGGTACTTAATGGGGCTGGTTTTTCCTCCGGAAATTATGTAGTTCCCGCTATTGCCGAAGCTGAAAACAGGTATTCAATCGTACAAGAAGAAACGTTTGCTCCAATTATTTATCTGTTAAAATACAAAACCTTCGATCAGGCTATTGCATTAAACAATGGTGTTCCGCAAGGTTTATCGTCCGCTTTGTTTACTTTAAATATTCGGGAAAGTGAACAATTTTTGAGTGCAACAGGCTCCGATTGTGGTATTGCTAATATCAACAGCGGAACATCGGGAGCAGAAATAGGTGGTGCTTTTGGTGGAGAAAAAGAAACAGGCGGAGGAAGAGAATCGGGGTCGGATGCATGGAAAGCATATATGCGACGACAGACTAATACAATTAATTACGGAAATGAATTGCCCTTAGCGCAAGGAATAAATTTTGAATGGTAAGAAAATAAGTCCCGCTGCTGAATGCCGAAAACAATTCAAAGCGATTGTTTTTTTGAGTCAACCTCTATTATTGATTTTGAAGTATTGCTTATTTCAAATTGATCGCAACTTATCAGCATAACCAATCTCAAATCAAAACTTCCAATATTCAAATAGGAGGAATGGAATCTTTATGTCATCTTTGTATCTCTTTATAAAGACAATATCAATGACAAATAAAAATTTACAAACCGAAATTGATGCGAGTTATCTATATGGTAAACTTGCAGAGAATGAGAAAGACGAGTCGATAGCAAATGTTTTTAGGCAGATGAGCGCCATCGAAAAAAGTCATGCCGTAGCGTTTGCGAAGAAAGAAAATATCGAATTAGAAAGCGTGATGCGCGCCTCTTGGCGCGCAAAAACCCTCAATCTGATTGGGAAGCTTTTTGGCTATGAATATGTTTTAGGCGCCTTGATGGACACCGAAAAAAGCATTGCTTCGGCCATTATTTCTACCAAAAAGAAACAGTCGTTGGAGGAAAGCGGTACGGAGGGCAATCATGTAAAAATTCTACAATCCATCTTGGATAATCAATATCCTGTTTCGAGTACACAAATATCAAAACTGGAAACAAAACATCGATCGGTTGGCGGAAATGCTATTCGAGCCGCTGTTTTGGGAGGAAACGACGGCTTGGTTTCGAATTTTAGTTTAGTGATGGGAATTGCAGGCGCCACTTCTGGCAATCAAGGTGTTTTACTTGCGGGAATTGCCGGAATGCTGGCGGGAGCCTTGTCCATGTCGTTGGGAGAATGGATTTCTGTAAAAAGTTCGCAGGAATTGTACGAAAACCAAATGCAATTGGAAATGGAAGAATTGGAAACCAATCCCGAAGGAGAACAGCTTGAATTGGCATTGATCTACATGGCAAAAGGAATTCCCGAAGAGCAAGCTTATCAAATGGCTGTCGAAATAATGAAAGACAAAGACAAAGCCCACGAGGTTTTGGTAAAGGAAGAGTTGGGCATCAATGCCGAAGAATTGAAAGGTTCGGCCATGGAAGCCGCCATTTATTCATTCTTTCTGTTTTCGATAGGAGCCGTTATTCCAGTTTTGCCTTTTATGTTTACTACTGGATTGAAAGCCGTTTTTATAAGTATAGGTATGAGTGCTATAGGATTGTTTCTAATTGGTGCTGCCATTACGCTTTTTACCGGAAAAAATGTTTGGTTTTCTGGAGCCCGGCAAGTGTTTTTTGGCTTGACCGCCGCCGCCATTACCTTTGGGATTGGGCATTTTATTGGTATATCAATAGCAGGTTAAATATCGAAGCGAAAAGAAGACTGATTTCAAGGGAATCTGCCTGCAGGTGGTTTTCCGTTCTCAATTTTGAATTCTTTATGTACCTTTGTACACGCTTAATTATATATCTCGCATAAATGTTTATGTCAAATTTTAGTGACTGGTTAAATGGCTCGTTGATTTTTTCGCTTGTAATGCTCCTATTCATCGCTTACACAAAACAGAAATATAAACCTGCTCTAACTCTTTTTACAGTTTTTATTAATGTAGTGATTACCAGCTGCATTGCTTTTTTTGCCTTATTTCAGAGTGAAATTCATGTATCTATTTTCAACAGTACTTTTTGGGGCGCGATTCCTGTCGAAATAGATGGTTTATCCGGTTGGTTTGTCTTAATCATTAATTTCACTGCATTAACGGGAATTTTCTATGGCAGCGGATATTTAAAAGCGTACGATTCTGCCAATTCAAAAATGAGCATGCATTTTATTGCATATATTTTGTTTCATCTTTCTATGATATGGGTTACTCTTTTGCATCATAGCATTGCATTTTTGATTGCTTGGGAGCTTATGTCGCTTTCCTCGATGGTATTGGTTATTTTTGATCACCAAAAACTAAGCACATTAAAAGCGGGAATAAATTATTTGGTTCAAATGCATATCAGTGTTATTTTTCTCACTGTTGGTTTTATCTGGGTTTATTTTGAAACAGGATCGTTTTCATTTGATGCTATTGCGATTTTTTTTAATTCTAATAGTAATCTTTGGTTATTTTTTGTTTTCTTCATCGGGTTTGGAATAAAGGCGGGATTTGTTCCGTTGCATAGTTGGCTTCCCCATGCTCATCCTGAAGCACCTTCGCATGTTTCAGGGGTAATGTCTGGTGTAATTGTGAAGCTGGGCATTTATGGAATTTTTCGTGTTATCAGTTTTTTGAAAGCCGATTTTTTGTTGTTGGGAGAAATCGTTCTTAGCATTTCTGTAATCACGGGTATTTATGGAATTTTAAATTCTGCTATTCACCGTGATTTTAAACGTATGCTTGCTTATTGTACTATTGAAAATATAGGAATAATAGGCATTGGGATTGGCTTGGGTTTGATGGGTATAGGAAATAATTTGCCCCTTCTGTATTATTTAGGATTTGGTGGTGCTTTATTGCATGTCTTAAACCATTCCTTATTTAAATCGTTGCTTTTTTTCGCTGCAGGTTCTGTTTATCAACAAACACATACGCGTGATATGGAAAAATTGGGTGGATTAATTAAAACCATGCCCAAAACAGCCGTTTTATTTTTGATAGGGGCCATTGCTATTGCTGGAATTCCTCCTTTTAATGGTTTTGTTTCTGAGTTCATTTTGTACAGCGGCTTATTAAGTGCGCTCAATATAGCTGATATTACGCAAATCCTTTTATTGGTTCTTTCGCTGGCGGGATTGAGTTTGATTGGCGGCTTATCTGTGCTGGCTTTTACCAAAAGCTTTGGCACTATTTTCCTTGGGAATGAGAGAACTCCTTTAAATAACAATGTTAAGGAAGTTTCAAAAATGATGCTTATTCCCCAATATCTAATCATCGCTGTAATGCTCAGTGTTGCATTTTTCCCTCATTTTTATTTAAATACGCTGGCATTGATTCTTGAGAATCTATTGACAAATTCCGATTTCATTGTTCCTATAGAGTTGAATAAATACGCTTTACAAATAGCAAATATAAATCTCTATTCACTTTTATTTATTAGTATTGTTGCTGTTATGTGGTTTTTTAGAGCTTACATACTAAAAAACAAAATAAATAAATTACAACCTACATGGGGTTGTGGATACTCTGCCCCAAACGCTCAAATGCAATATACTGGAAAATCGTTTTCAAAATCGTTGGGGAAAATTTTTAATCTTGTTTTGATTGAGCAAAAAAAATTCAAAGAGCTTAAAAAGGGAGAATTATTTCCGAAGAATAGACAATATAATTCTTACTATTTCGATTTCTTTGAATACCGATTTATCCAAGGAATTACACATCGATTGGTATATTCTTTGAATTATTTTAAATTTATTCAAAATGGGCGGATTCAATCGTATGTTTTCTATGGCTTGGTTTTTATGTTGACAATATTTATCCTTACGGTATTAAATATATTAAAATGAGTTTGTTGGTTTCCTTCTTGGTCGTTCAGTTTTTGGCAATCATCGCGATTCCCTTTGTGCCTGTAACATGGAAAGGAATAATTGCGTACATGGCCATTATGCTAAATGCCCTTATTTCTGGATACTATGCCTTGCAAACTCTTTCAGGAGAATCGTTTGAATTTATATTGAATGGCAGTGCTATTTCAGGGCTAATCAGAATAAAAATCGATGCGCTTTCGGGTTGGTTTATGTTAATCATCAATTTTGTTTTCCTCACCGGTGGTTTTTATGGGCTTTTTTATATGAAAGCCTATCGAGATCAAAAAAACAATCTTTCGTTCAGTGCGATCGTTTTTGTTTTATTAAACGCATCCTTATTGAGTTTATGTGTAATTCAAAATGGTTTTGTTTTTTTAATTGTTTGGGAGATTATGGCTCTCTCGGCTTTTTTTTCCGTTATTTTTGAACATGAGAATTACTTGACACTAAAAGCAGGGCTTAACTATTTGATTCAATCACATGTTTCTATTCTTTTTTTAATGCTTGGATTTATATGGGTTGCCATAAAAACGGGCTCTTTTGATTTTGTTGCCATAACGATTTTTACGTCTGAAAATCAAGAATC
>KB224002.1_pt19 | contig 15800 bp, 16 predicted proteins | sample 524768 | NCBI WGS metagenome assembly AMQJ01 (sample SAMN00998488, study PRJNA167727) | sediment metagenome | isolation source: subsurface aquifer sediment | place: USA: Rifle, Colorado | collected Aug-2009
ATTTATCGTTGGTTCAGGAAAAGCGAAGGATAATTTTCGGATTTCCTGTTTGTCGAACAATAAAGTCTGTTCACGTTTAAAAACACCTTCTGATGTGGAGAGTACGGCTGTGATGGTAATTTCGCCTTTTTCACCCACATTTTCCATAGTGACATTATAACGGTAACCAGCGTCAGGCTCCCCCTGAATGAAAAATACATCCGCCTCAAGAGAATTGTCCAGCAACTTGCACTCTGCCTTGCTTGAAGATTCAGAGGCAATGCCAGCAATAACAGCCATGAAGAAACCGAAAAGTGCCAGACCAATAAAAGCACCAACGACTGCCCCGATAGTGTTCCCGATTATGTGTAAGACATTTTTACCCTTTGACGGATCTTTTATTCCGCACGAGGGACACGTTTTAGCTTTGGATGAAACATTTTCCCCGCATTCTCTACAATTCGTGAGACTCATTTGTTTCTCCTTGTGTATATTATGAAAGCTATATGAGTGTTATGATTCTTTGCCCCCGAATCGACTAAGCATACTGGGCTTTGAAATATTCATACGCCTGATTAATTTTCTTGGTTTCGATTTCAGCAGCATTTTTAATTGCCTCACTCATTGTCGCCACTTTATCAGGGTGGTTGGCGGCAATCAGTTTGCGATATCTTGATTTGATTTCTTCCAGGCTGGTATTTACCTTGACCCCCAGGATACGGGCATAAACCATCGCATCATCGGCATAGCTGTCGGCTGACGGATCCGCAGATTCGCCGCAGTTGTCCCAATCCCTTTTTTTAAAGCCGAAGATTGCTGCTGCGGATTCGATCATGTCCTCTTCCTCCTTGCTGATATTACGGTCAGCAAAGGCAAGTTCAGTGAGCAGGCCCATCACATTTTCAAGCAGCTGCCGGTTGCCTTGGTGCAGCCTGGCAAAATTCCGGACATGCTGTTCAAAAGAAACCGGGCTATTTTTCGACGAGTCAAATATCCGAACGGCTTTCTCGATCTGACTTTTTGAAAATCCCATTGCATGGGTGAACCAGTTGTGGATAACGCCAATCTCGGATTCATCCACAACCCCGTCAGCCTTTGAGAGCTTGGCAAGCATGGCGATCAGGTCCTCGAACCCTTCGGGCAGGTCTTCTCCCAGACAGAACGCCTTATAAACCCTTTCCAGCAGGACATTTTCACTGCTGTTGATTTCACCGTCGGATTCGGCCACGGCAACCATCAAGTCCATAACATAGAGTTTTTCCCCCATTACGGGATTGGCATTTTTTAAATATTTTTTCAGGTGGTAATCAAATCCCAAAAACGGATTGGATGCTCCCCGGATAAAATTATCATGGCTGATTGAGATAATTTTTTCATCGGGAATATTTTCAGAACATAAATGATAGAAAAACCGGGCCTCATCCAGGTTTACCCTGCCGTCGGATTCGGCAATAAATTTGATCATTGCCAGCATATTTCTCAGACCGTTTGACCGGTTCCAGCCCGGCTTGAACAATAAAGACAGGATAAAGAAAAAATTAAGGTACGGAATCAAAATGACCAGCGTCCACCAGCGGCTAACCCCGATGTCTCTCAGCCTTCTTATTACGGCGCTCAGCATCAAAGTGGAAACGAGACCGATAACAGTTATCTGATGGAAAAACTGAAAAAATTCCCCGGCGATACCCATTCGCACGCCTATTGCGGCGAAAACACCGATCAAAAAAGAGATTGGAATGACGGCGAGCATTGGCATAAAGATAATAAACAGCAAAAATTCCGACCGGGTTAAAAGCCCTCTGAAGGACAGTGCAAAACGGAAATAACGTTTCATTTTTTTCTCCTTTTAAATATGTAATCAACAGATTCTCGCGTTTGTCTTTATCTCCTTTGACAAACCGGAGTACAAAAAGGTTCCCAAAAGAATAAAGACAGGTGAATTTAAATCTCATTCCCTGACTCTCTGCCCGGAAAGTAAAATGGTCTGAAGATTAAATCGGAATTGATTCTCTTTGGTTGCAAGGTGCTAAACAACTTAAATGACTGAAAATCCAGATGAAAGATTTCTCAACCCTAAGAAAATTGAATTTTCTCGGAACCTTTGAAGCACATGTCGTGTCTAACGATTTAAGAAGGAAAACACAGGGTTTATGCCCTCACAAAATGAACCAAAATAAATACAAGCGTATCGATCAAAATCGAAAGGAGAAATCATGACAAGCCAGGCGGAAAAAGATTGGGAAGAATTTCAATGGGGATTGCAAGGTGTTTCAACCGGTTCCATGTATAACCAGATGGGTAAAGACAGCCGTCTGAAACATCCTGATTCTTCTTATGGGGCTAAATCAAGATCAAAACCAAGAAAGCCCCAAAAAATAAAACAAGCTGCTAAAAAAAGGGTCAAAGCCAAAAAAGTCCAAGAGACGGGATTTAGTTTTTTGTTTGCCGTAATCACTTTTGTAGTCATTGGGCTTTCCTTATACAAACCGGAAAGCGGAAATGAGGCGGGCACAATGGTAGTAGCAGGCGTTTGTTCCTTGATTGCTGGAAAATGGTATAAATTTATCATTATTTCGGGGATAGTTATTTTTATTGCGTTAGCTTTTAGTCAGAAATAAATTTTAATTATTCGCTTTTTATGTGTGCCAAAATGAAAAATCGCGGGCTAACGAATCGGTTTAAAAAATAGCGAATAAAATATTTGCATAATCCTACATAATATTTTAAGTGTGATTGTCAAGAAAGAACTCATCACGAGTATAGTAATTCGCAACTGAAGCTGTACTTTAAAATAGGAAAGACATTTTGCTAATTGTTTATAAGGATATGGAAATATGATTCAATGTGAAAAAGGACATCTCTGGGATCCTACAAAAAACACCTCTTGCCCATATTGCGAGGGAATTCACCAACCTTCTCCCCCCCCCATATCTCCAGCGGGCATTTCCAAAGGAGAAGATCCCACTATTAGAAAAGTAGAGGACGCTACCATAAAAGCGGGAAGTCGGGCCATTGAGGACGAAGGCACAGTTAACAGGTGGGCTCAAAAAAGTGGTATTGATCCTGTCGTTGGCTGGGTTGTTTGTATAGAAGGCACGTCAAAAGGAAGAGATTATAGAATCCGCACTCAGATAAATACCATGGGGCGTTCGGCGGCAAACAAGATTTTTATCGAAGGTGATGATACGATATCTAGAAAAACACATGCGTCCATCAGTTTTGATCCTAAGAATATGGTTTTTATGCTCCTTCCTAATGAGAGCGCCAACTTGGTCTATTTGAATGAGGAAGGAGTTTATACACCAACAGAATTGAAATCTCATGACATCATTGAAATGGGAAAAACAAAGCTGCTGTTCATACCACTATGCGGGGAGCGATTTCAATGGGACGAACATGTCTAAAAACATCCATTTTCTTTTTTAGTGTATTCCTGTCATTTTATTTATTAAATCAAAATGCATTGGCCTTATCTGATTTCCGTATAAGCCAGGTCAATTCCAATCTGGATCCAATCAGAGTCTATATGGATATCTCTGATGAATCATCCAACATGATACCGGGCATTCTTCCTAAACAGCTGACGGCAACCATAGGCGCAGAATCAGCAGCTATAAACAGTGTTATTCCGTTTAGCGCCACAAAAGAGGGCGTCGCTTATATTTTTCTTGTTGATATTTCAAAATCTCTGAAAGAGTCTCAGCTTGTCAAAATTCGCAGTGCTTTAACCGCCTGGATAGAAGGTATCAGCAAGAAGGATCGAGTGTTGATAATGACGTTCGGCAGCGAGGTTAAATTAGTACAGGATTTTACTCCAAAGAAAGATGTGCTCAAGTCTAAAGTCGCTAATATCAAGGCCATTGACAATAACACGAGACTCCACCTTGGATTGGTTAAGGCCATGGAATATGCGGGACGGACAGACCCGGATTTGCCGTCCCGAAGAGTGATCGTGACTTTGTCTGATGGAAGAAATGATTATACAGGAGGCATGACAAAGGAAGAGGTATTGGACAAAATAGAGGAATTTAAGATCCCTATTTACGCCATTGGATATTTCAATCCCCCTGCCTCTCCGGTCAAAGAGTCATTTTTAGAAATCCTGGGCAGGTTTTCCAGGGATTCAGGTGGGAAGTATTACAGAGCTGAAGGAAATTCATTCGGCGAAATGTATTCATCCATTAAAAAACGCATCCATAAAGTTTATATAGCTGATTTACAATGTTCTTCCTGCAAAAGAGATGGGCGGCTGTATAGGCTGCAGATAACCTTTTCCCATGGTCACAAAGCCATGTCAGACGGCAGGGATATCCGTCTGCTGCCAATTAAAAAAAAGGAATCCATGTCTGCTCCGGCATCTGAAAACCCGTCTCAGGAAGAATCGGCTAAAAAATACTTTCCCCCAATTTTACCAATTACAATAGGCTTGGCGGTTTTCCTGTTTATTGTACTGGCGATAAAAATTAAAGGCACTAGGAAATCCGATAAGAATATGGCCGATCCCGACTCACTGGCGGTCGACCCGGAGATAGCAGATCTTACCGTCTCCACAGTAAATCAGGCTCCCGACCCCGATGACAGTGTCACGATCCGTATGACTCGAATCGGCGGGGATGACACCACAGATGTTCACACCTTTGTCCTAACAGACACTTTGGTTATAGGAAGAACGAGCCCAGGTTCGGATATTGTCATTAAAGATGATTCTGAAATTTCCGGACGTCATTGTCAGTTTTTAATGACAGAAGGCCGGGTATCTGTAATCGATCTTGAATCAACAAACGGCACATCAATAAATGGTATCCCGGTAAATGGAAAACAGAGCATTGAAAATGATGACATGCTTTTAATTGGCCGCTCTGAATTCAGGGTATCCATAATTAAGGATAAATCATGAGAATCAACGCTGGGAATGCTCAACATATAGGGAACAGAACAGAACAGCAGGATGCGTTTGCTTTCTCCAATCTGTTTGACGATGCCTTTATAACGCATGGCGGTTTTCTGGCAATTCTTTGTGATGGAATGGGGGGGCATAAACTTGGAAATCAAGCGAGCCAAACTGCTGTAAAGGCAATGCGCCAGACCTTTGAATCCAAACCCCGGGAAGAATCTGTAAAAAATACGTTGAGGCGATCCCTGTTAGAGGCAAATCTGGCAGTACATCAGATGGCTAAAGAGAATGAGGTCGAAGGGAATGCAGGCACGACTTTGGTTGCGGTTGTAGTTTTCAGCCAATCTCTTAATTGGGTCTCTGTTGGAGACAGTCATATTTATCTGTATAGAAACGGAGTTCTTTCCCAGTTGAACAAAGACCATGTGTATGCCAATGAGTTGTCACAAAAAGTTTTAAACGGAGAAATCAGCCAAGAGGAAGCTGAGAAACACCCTGAGCGCAAAGCACTGACAAGTTGTTTGGGGGATGCTCAAATCCCTGTGGTTGATCAAAATGATGCCTCGTATGATCTTGAACCCGGAGATCGGATATTGCTTTGCTCAGACGGACTTTATAATACGCTTTCTGAGGAACGGATAACCAATCTTTTATCTCAAGGTTCGGCCCAGGATACCGCTGATAAATTGGTGGAAGAGGTCATTGAAGGAGAAAAGAGGAACCAGGATAATGTGACGGTTGTTATTCTGGATATTTTTTCAGATAAGGATCTTATAGAAAATAAATCTCAAAAGTCATTCTGGGCCGCTTCCAGGCTTCAGGTCTTATGCCTTGTTTTTCTTCTGGCTCTTTTCGTTTATCTGGTGACAGAAAAATCAGGCGTCAACTATTGGGGTTGCATTGGACTATAAACCATTTTGTATATTATTTAAAAAAACTAAATAAGGTAGGTGACTTTGATGAAACACAAATTTTCTCAGTATAGTGTCGCTTTTTTAGTGTGCGTTTTGACCCTGATCTGGTGTGGACATAAAGAAGTATTTGCATCATCCCCTCCTATTGAAAATATGAAAAAGTCTTGCGTAAAGATTTTATTATACAATGCCAGGAATAAAAAGCCTATCTCGGTGGGCTCGGGATTCTTAGTTGGCCAGGGAAATTATGTAGTAACCAATGTTCATGTAATCTATTCTAGTGACGAAGATCTGCAAAGAGCCGACTGTAGAAGGCAAGATGTAGTTCCACTAATTTATCGAAATGATAGAGTGAAGAACCCTTCTGAGATAGAAGAGGTAAGTTTTCTTTCAAACGAGAAGGACCTGGCTATCCTTAAACTTAAAGACAAATTTGACTGCCCTTCGGTAACATTTGCAAAAAGCAAAAGTGTTAAAGAGACTGATCAAGTTTATGCTATTGGTTTTCCTCTGGCAGGGGAGTTAGATCCTCAAGAAGTATTAATAATAATTCCTAAAGTCACAGGCGGTGTAGTTAGCGCTAAAAGTATGCTTCGCAGCAATATAGCAATGTATCAAACTGATGCAGCCATCAATGGTGGAAATTCTGGGGGGCCTCTTTTTAATCAACAAGGCAATATTATTGGTATTAATCAATTAAAATCAAATCTCGGCCCTGGTATCGGATGGGCAATTCAAGTGGAAGAATTGCTCCCTGAACTAGAAAAATTGGGAATACCATTTAAAGTATATCCAGGGGATACATCATATTTAAATTCAAAAATATTCTGGGGTATTTTACTGGTATGTCTTGCTGGTAGCTTAGCCATGCTTTTTTTCTTTTTCAGCAAGCCACCGAAGACAAAAACCGGAGAAGGCGAAGAGAGATGGTCTCCGCTACCACCACAACCTTCAGGAAAGCCCATACTCTTATGCACCTCCGGTGAACACAAAAATGCGAAAATAGATATCGGACAAAAGCCGATTGTCCTGGGTAGAAGTCTCAGTTTCTCAAATCTGATACTCGCCTCTCCAGATATAAGCAAAAAGCATTGCAGTGTATGGTTTGACAGGACTGATAATGTGGTCAAAATAAAAGATGAGAATTCTTTGAATAAAACATTTCTTTCAAATGGGACAAGAATCGCCCCCAATCAGGCAGTCTCTCTCCGGCATGGAGAAGGCTTTTATCTGGTCGATCCTTCTAATGCCTTTCAAATAATTGTTGAAAACCCCGTTTATGACGACAAAACCAGGAAAGCCTATGCCAGATAAACCACAAAATAACTCTCCCGGGATATATGATGCCCCGACAATAAAAGCCTCTAAAGCAACTTCTCAATCGGATTTTCAGGATGAGATGATCGGGAAGGTTCTCGACCGGAAATATAAAATTCTACACAGGCTCGGTGCTGGGGCCATGGGTGTGGTTTACGAAGCCTGGCACCTGGAATTGGAAAAAAGCTTTGCCGTTAAAAGTATACTTCCTGAATATACGGAAAATTTAGAAGCTCAGGAGGATTTAAGAAAAGAACCAAAAGTTCAGGGCAAATTAAAGCATCCTAACATCATACCGGTTACAGATACCTGCTCTGATGATCACGGCCGTTTTTACTTTGTTATGGAATATGAAGAAGGCCAGAATTTACTGGATCTCATTAATGAAAAAAATTTTTCAGAAGACGAAGCTCTGGCCATCATTATAGACATATTGGAAGCCCTGGATCATGCCCACAGTAAAGGAATTGTCCACCGGGATATCAAACCCAGAAATATTATGGTGACAAGGGAAAATACTGCCAGGTTAACAGATTTCGGCATCGCTATCCTGATGGCGGACAGAGACAATGATGGAAACCAGGAATTTACAGGGACCTTGTCCTATGCCAGCCCGGAGCAATTAGACAATGCCTCTGCCGTTGATCACAGATCGGATATTTTTTCAGTAGGCATTGTCCTGTACCAGTTGTTGACCCGAACTATTCCTTTTGAAGGGGCGACAAAAGAAGAAACTAAACAAAATATTCGAACGCAGCCTGTCCCTGATATCAATGCTGCCCTGCCGGATACTTTCCCCGGACTTTCAGAGATCATCAATAAAGCCCTTGAAAAAAATCCTGAAAACCGATTTCAGGATTGCCGGTCTTTTATTGATGCTATCGAAGCGTATCATCGAAAAACGCATGTTGAATGCAGACGCTGCAGGCATATAAATCGTGTTAAAGATAAATATAACCTTAAAAATGAACGCTGCGAAAAATGTGGCAAAAAACTGAAAGAAGAAAAAGCCCTTTTGGTTGCCGCTCTAATAATGAGCATCACCATTATCCTTGGGTATTACTTCTATCCCTGGCCGGGATCTCTTGATGTCAAAACGACTCCAGATGGTTCAACGGTTTACATTAATGATCAAAAGCATGGTGAGTTAACTCCATTAGTCGTGTCGTTGCCACCCGGTAAATACCAAATCCGCATTGTAAATAATGACAAGTATGAAACCGTTACTCAGGAGGTCGATTTGACCAAACGAGAGACCGAAACGATTAATTTGAAACTGCCGGAAAAGGATATCGACTACAAGAAAGGCTATAATGCTTTCAAAAAGGCCTGGCGGACAGCAGGTGACATATGCATGCAATTTTTTGATATCAGTGAGTTCAAAAAGCGTTTGAAACGGGCTGAAAATAATGGATGGAGCGCTCAAATCAAAGGATATACCGAAAAAATTCAAGAGCGTGGCATTATTGTTGAGAAGCTCTGGCAGGAGTATATTGAGTATTTTAATGAATTGAAAATGATAAAATCGGAGATCCGGCAAACCTCATATGAAAAACTTGCCAATGATATGGCGGGTCAAGGGGATCTTAGTGGATTGTCAACAGTACAAAGACATTTTCAGGCATATCTGTCAAACAGATTGGATCTGTCAAACCAACTGACAATGGAAGAGATAATGACGTTTTGTGAAGTTCGTAATTGAATTTAAAGACCTATATAATCGACATTGGGCAGATAATCCATAACACCCTGATTTTATTAGGGGTAAAAATTTGTCAAACAAACTCAGACTCAATAAATTCAAAAGGTTACATATGGGTTTGCCCAATGTCGAATATAATTTTGAACTGGAGGATAAATAATGAAAAAAAGGTTATCTGCTATTTTAGTGCTATGTCTATTATTTACAACAGGGTGTCAGTCAACTGGAGGATCGGGTCTGCCTATTAAATTGCCGGATTCAATAAAAGAGATAAGACTACCATGGGACCCTGAACCTACCGTTGAAAAACAGGACAGCGAATGTAAAAATTCAGGAATGGCATTGGATAGAGTGCTTGCGGCCGGAGCTTGTGGAGGCGCTACATATTGGATTCTAGAAAAAATGGATGCGGGTGATGTCCAGAAATGGTTAGCAACAGCAAGTGTCTCTTCTGCCTGTTGGATATTGTTAAATAATTATCAGAATCAACTCTGTGAAGAAAGGCAGAAACTTAAAGGTCAGGAAAAGGATCTTGATGCCCGTCTGGCCTATGCCCAAGGTGTTAATGAAAAGACGAAAGAATACAATAGGCATATTATAGAAGAAATTGACAATGTAGAAAACGAAATCAATACGGCAAAAGGGGACAAAGACGAGTTAAAGAAAATCAACAAAAAACTCAACACATTAGAAGAGAAAATAGAGCAGGACAAAACAGAATTGGTGGTACACTTAGATGAATTGAAACAATATAGAAAAACCATAGTCGTGAAAAAAGAGACAAAAGTAAAGCTGGCCCATCTTGATTCAGAAATCGAGCGGTTGGAGATGGAGCTGGCCGTAATGGAAAAAGAGATGGAGCAGGTAGCCAGTTGCAAAAAGAGAACAAGAGTATAACCAAATAAAGTATGCATGTGGAGGAATAAATGAAAAGACTGGTTCTGTTATTAATCCCCCTTTTTTTACTGATAAGCGGTTGCGCTACTTTAGATAGACGCGATCAAAACAGGCAAGATCAAACAAGAATTTCAGAGAAACAGGCATTGCTGGACAAAATAGAAGAAGAGAACAGGGATCTGATAGAAACTCAAAAAAAGTTAGATCAAAGATTGGCTAAGCAGAATTTGAGTCTGAATCAATTAAATTATGAAATTAGCAACCTGATTCAGAGAAAAAAGGATATAGTACGTCTGATAAAACTAAAAGACTGGGAAAAAGAAAAAGCAGCGGTTGAAATAAAAAAACAGGAAGATCAGATAAAAAAGCTGGAAGCAGAGCAGGAAAAAATAAAGCAGCTGTCTGAGCAGAATTCACTGCCAACGTCTGAAAAACTAAAACGAATTGAGTTTTTAAATAACCAAATGCGGGAGTTAAATGCGGATTTGCTGGATCCTGAATCAGGCGAATAAATGTATTGTTTCTGTGGGTTTGCTGCTGATTGTCCTGATGGCCTGCAATCAGCAGCAATCTGATGCAGAAAAACTTCCAACATTTTTTCAACCTGTTTCATTGGAATTCAGAGAGGCATTGGACATTATCCGGGATAATTTCCTTTTTTTCGATCCGGGTTTACCAGGCAATATCGAAGATCCTGTTTCAATGGACGACTATCTTCACCATTTTGACCAGAACTCCGAATATCTTACAAAAAGTGAGTATGGAGCTTTTAAACTCTCTCAAAAAAAAGTATATATCGGAATCGGTATGGAGATTGAAAAAAATGATGCCGGAGAAATTGTCTGCTTTCCATATATAAATTCACCCGCTTATAAAAACGGAATTGAAACAGGCGATATTTTACTATCTGTAAATAGAATAAATGTATCGACGGGTTCTGTCTTTTCAGCGGCTGTTGAATTAGTCGGCAAGGAAGGGACAAACGTTGCACTTAAGGTAAAAAAAAGAACAGGAACCTTAGAAAATATTAATATTAAGCGGCAACTGGTTAACTATGAACCTGTGACACTATTTAAAATTCATGGGATACCGGTTATTCAAATTCATTCCTTTTCCACCAGTACAAGACGAGAGCTGAAATTTGCACTTACTGAGGTAGGGAGATCGCCTGTTATTATCATTGATTTAAGAGATAATCCAGGTGGGGATTTTTTTCAGGCAGTTGATTCTGCCATGCTCTTTTTAGACAAGGGTCAACTAATCTCTTCAATTAAAGACCGAAAATGGGTTCAAAACTTTAAAAGCACGACTCCCCCATTTATTAAACCATCCCAAATTATCTTGTGGCAGAATGAGAAAACTGCGAGTTCAGCCGAGGTATTTGCTGCCGCTTTGGTTGAAAACAATAGAGCGATGTCCATTGGGAAAAAGAGCTATGGAAAGGGAACCACACAGACCATTTTTGAGTTATCGGATGGCTCAGCCCTTTTTCTGACGGTGGGATGGCTTTTAACGCCGCTTCAGACAAAGTATCATAATATAGGGCTTTATCCCATGTATGAAATAAGAGCCGAAGGCTCCTCCGATAAATTATTTTTTGATCAGACTGAATCAGTCCTTGATCAGGGTGCCAGGTCCTCTGCCGGGAGAACAGAATGACGATTTCAAGCTGTTTCGGCCACCTTTCTATTCTGCAATTTGTTTCAATACTATTTTACTGGTAAACTTTTTCGACGGTGCGACAGAGTCAGAATCCACTCTCAGATTTTTTCCAGTCTGCTGCAAGACCCTTAGCAAGTCTTGCTTATTCCCGGTGTCTATTTCAGCGATGATTCGGTATTCTCCCTTTTTAGACGTGATACCGGTAATTTGACTTTGCCATCCAAGCAATTCTGAAAGAATAATATTGGCTGCCGGGTTAATTTCCTTAACATGTAATGTCAGGCTCATATCAGGCGAGGAAAACGCCGTGGTATTCTGCAAAGACTGCCTGACAGCTAAGTTGTCCGAGGTTGTTGATACAAGATTATCCGAGTTTTTTGATACAACGCCGTCTGAGAGTGTTGATAAAGGATTCTGACTAAAAATAGTTTTTGGTTGCAGGATAGGTGCTTCATCTGAATGGGACGAAGTTGATAAGGATTCTCCCGGCATTTGAAAAAAATAAATAGAGGAGGAAAAGAATAAAACCGTGACAGCAGCCAAAACACCGGCCGGAATCCGGACTGGAAATAAAAAGAGCCTTTTCAGAAAAGGCCTTTTTACAGATGATTCACGTATATTGGCCATAATCCGCTCTGCGTAAAAGGGGGGCGGTTCAATCTCATCAAGGCTACCGGCTAAGGTTAGGGTAGCTTTTAGATCAGACAGTTCAGCCCTGCATTCAGGGCAATCGGCAAGATGCATTTCAACCTGCCGGTTTTGCTGTTCGGAAAGTTCTTCATCTAAATAATCATTCAATTTATTCTGAATATCATGACAAGACATAGTTTAAGTCTCCAAAAATATTTTTCAGGCATTTTTTCAAGTTTCCACGCGCGCGGTTAAGTTTTGATTTTACCGTTCCTTTCGGTATTTCAAGTACCTCGCAGATTTCAATATACGGATACCCCTGTATGTCCTTAAGGACCAAAACGTCACGAAATTTTTCATCAATCCTGTTAATACACCATTGAACCCGCTGCTGAATTTGCTTTCTTTCCATTGACTGCTGCGGCGATGGGGAATTGATTGACGATTGAAATTCAAAGTTTGAACAGCAATCTTCCATCGACATGGTGTTTTTATTTAAAAGGGTGTTCTGCTTTCTTCTTTGATTTTTCGACATATTTATCACAATGCGCATCAGCCAGGTTGAAAACTTGGAATCCCCTTTAAAAGTATGCAATTTTTCAAAGGCCGACAAGAATGCATTCTGCACGGCATCCTCCGCGTCCTGTTTATTTCCTATCATCCTGAAAGCTGTATTCAACATCAGCTTCTCATATTGGTGTACGATTGTTTTAAAGGCCTTCACATCACCATTCCGACACGCTTTAATGATTTCTTTATCCAGGTCATCCTGATTGTTTCCTTTAAACTCCTCGCGGCCACTTCTGTCGAAACTTTTTTCAACCATTTCCTTTTTCCCACATCACAATGATCATTGATAAAATATGATTTAGGAATGAGTTTTAAATAACTTACCCATGTTCAACATCCCTTTGGAATTGCACAATAATTCCACTTTGGCAAGATTTTATCGAATAGAATTTGCATTGTTGATTTAAAGGTTTCACTGACTTTTCTGCCGGTTTGATAAACCTTGTTAATAACATGAACGAAGACATTCAAACCTTTTTGAGTTCGCGTCTTGGAAATCAAATCCGTAACCAGCTCTAAACTTAAAAAAATGACACCCTGGCATGCGCGTGTTATGTGGGGAAATAGCCGATGTTCAATCGGATTAAATTTTGAACAATACGGGGGATAGTGAGCGATTCGAATTTCAATCCCGATTTCATCTGCCAAAATTTGAAGATCCTGTTTGAAAAGGTAATGTCGAGAGCTATTACTGCCTCCGCCGTCGCACAAAACCAAAATTGACGTTGCATTCGGATAGTTTTTGCAGCCATAATCATACCACCAATGGCGGAAGCTATCGCATGCGAACTCACTGGTATCATGACTCGTTCCTATCTGAACATATCCGATATTGAGCTGTAAATCATACAAGCTGTGGGGAATGACCACACCTTCTGCAAAGCTTGGGAAATCATGATCATATACTTTTAACTCTTCGAGTGTGTAAAGATGACCATCCCGATAAAAATTGCCGAGATGTTCTTTTTTCTTGGTATCCATGCTGATAATCGGATTGCCGGCCTCCAGGTATGACGATCTGAGTTTCACAATGTTATCGAATTGCTCATTCCGATCCGGTACACTTTTCTTCATAGATTGCCGTTTTTGTGCCTTACGGAGGCGATAACCATGTTTTTTGAGCAGCTGACTGACAACATTTCGGCTCACTTTGATGTCATATTCAATTTTCAGGACGTCAACGATCTCCCATATACGCAGGTTTGTCCATCGAATTTTCTCATTCATCGGGTCCCCTGCGGTATGATCACGCAGTACGCCCAGAAACTGTTCATCAATTTCCGGATTAGAAACCCAATACTTTTTACGTCCACCCCCAGTTATACGTATTTTGGGCGATTCATCTGGTACTTTTCCAATACGTTTTTGAACTGTACGCATAGGCAACATACTCACTTCAACAGCACCTTTACCGACTGTTTTTCTGCTGCATCCCAAAATTTTGGCAATATAATTTCGACCGCCATGCTCCAATTTAAAAGCTTCGATACCAGCATATCTCCGGCGATCTCGCTCATTAAGGTCTTCATAATATCGGCGCATAAGATCTTCTGTCTCTTCAGGGTAACATTGCATAATAGCCGACTACTACACCATATTCATAGGTTTTCATACTTCAAAAATCAAAATGGGAACTTTATTTCGTGCTCATTCCTTAATTTAGAATTTGATACATTCTTTTTCAATGTATTTCAATGTCAATGCAGTAAATCCCAAACTAACTTTATGGAATTGGAAACTTTTAAAATGCGCAATATATACGTCCGGTTAAAATTTTCTTCCGCTCTTCTTTAATAACTCTCTATCTGGGAGCAAGGGATTGTTGCTCCCCTTTTGTGTTCTTGTATAGGCATATTTGCCGGTGCTTTAATATTTTCCCCTAAAGTGTAAGATTGATTCATCGGCGGCAATCTTATACTATTGAATTGCCGCCGATGAGAGTTTTGTCTGGCGTATCCATCTACTGATATCACCCCACTGCCAGTCCAATCACCATGAGAATAATTGTGCCAGCAAGCGTCGCTGATGAAAATAAAGTTCCAAGAAGGGCAAAGGTCTTTCTGTGAACTTTCTGCATAAGCCCCCCTATCCCCATCCCAAACGATATAAACGTCACTCCCATAAAACCAATCAGAAACATACCCAGTACAACGTGTCCTTTCGGCAAGCGTGCGTGATTTAAGCTTTTTTCAATGTTATAATCCGACCATATTAGATTGATCCTCATCCCTATTTTCCAGCGATTAAGCTCACCGCTTGAACTCTCTTGAATGAAGCAGTTCCCCGTGAGATTCTTGGCTGAAAAAATGGTATGAATACAGTTGTATAAAATTGATATGTCTGAATTCAGCAACGGAACCCGTAAGATATTACGGAATAATTATCGAAAAAATAAGGAAGGTGTCAAAAAAAACAACGCCAAAATCCCGTCACTGAACATGCAAAAGAACAGTAACGGGTATGGAGGAAGGGATATCGAAAATCAACCGTTTAAGGCTTGACTTTCAATTTGAGCAACGGTTTCCCGGTAATTCCACGGCATCCATTTTTCAGGGTCCAATTTCATCCAGGATTTATATTCCTGGAGTTTGATTATATAATCCATGGGATTGATCCTGGCCAAGGAACATGTGTGGATGATACTCATGAATAGGTCTCCAATCCAGGCACCTACCTGGTTTTTATAAAACATGGCATTTTTTCGATTGAGTAGGACCCGTTTTAAAATTCGTTCACAAATATTGTTGTCCAGCGGCGCACCAGGTATTGTTAAAAAAAGGGTCAGAGCCGGCCAGTATTTAACCATATAAGAAATGGCCTTGCCCAGAATGGAATTGGGCTCCACCTGTTTTTCTTTTATCTGCTTTGTCATCCAATCATGGAGGGTTTGCATGGCAGGTCCGCTGTGTTCCTTATGGTATGCAAGGCGTTGTTCCTCCGACATGACCTTCTTTTTAGCTATGTCGTCATTTTTGTATACCAATGCAAGAGTATCGATGATCATTTTGCATTCATCCGGGAATGCCGGAATGATATCTACAAAATTCCGACGTCCATGACTTAAACAGTGAGCGACATATCTGCTGAAAAGCTCATTGGTGTTTTTGCTCAATGCATCACACATCTGTATGGGAATCCTTTTGCCAGGGTCTCTGAGTTCCTGCAGCTCATCCAGGTTTTCACCGGCATGGTTTCGACCCGTAAAAAAAAGAGCGACAACGGTATCGTCCTCCAA
>KB226185.1_pt67 | contig 15769 bp, 15 predicted proteins | sample 524768 | NCBI WGS metagenome assembly AMQJ01 (sample SAMN00998488, study PRJNA167727) | sediment metagenome | isolation source: subsurface aquifer sediment | place: USA: Rifle, Colorado | collected Aug-2009
AGCAGATACTTTAAAAGAGGCTCAAAAATAGATTAACGCACTTATGCGTTAATCTCTTCCTCTTTCTCTTGAATAGCTAAAAGCTCATCCACTTTTTGTTCATATAGATTTTTAAGCTCCTCAAGCTCACGCGCAAGTTGTGTAATCCCTATCTTCTCGTAACATGCAGGATTTGCCAAACAGCTGTTTTTTTCATCTATTTTTGCTTCAAGCGCATCTATCTCAAGAGGAAGTTTTTCTAGTGCGATCTTCTCTTTGAAGGTAAGGCGCAACTCTTTTGGCTTGCTCTCTTTAGTCTTTTGTTCTGTTTTTTGGCTCTCCCTCTCCATCTCGCCGAGCTCTTTTATCTCACGTTCTAGCTCCAAGTATTCGGTATAGCTCTGGTAGCTCTCTTCAATGCGCTTGTCATCTTTGAAAATAAAGAGTTTTTTAGCAATCTTATCAACGAAATATCTGTCGTGGCTGACGATGATTACTGCTCCACTGAAGTTAATTAGCTGCTCTTCTAAAATATTTATTGTGGGGATATCAAGGTCGTTTGTAGGTTCGTCAAGTATCAAGATATCGACATCTTTTGTAAAGAGCAGGGCGAGTGCGATACGGTTCTTCTCCCCTCCGCTAAGGATGCCTATTTTTTTGTCCAAAAACTCTCTTGGAAAGAGGAAGTTTTTAAGGTATCCGTAAACATGCATATCTCTTCCGCGCACGCTTACTCTGTCCCCGCCATGTGGGCAGAAGGTTTCTATGAGATTTTTATCATCGTCTAGCATTTCGCGGTGTTGGTCAAAATATCCTATCTTGAAATCACCTCTTTTTATCACTCCGCTTGTAGGCTCAATGCGCCCCAAAAGAGCTTTTAGTAGGGTTGATTTTCCGCTTCCGTTTGGTCCTACTATTGCAATTACGTCTTTTTGAAGAATCCTTGTCGTAAAGTCCTTAAAAAGTTCCTTGTCTCCAACACTAAGTCCGAGATTTTCAACTTCAAAGAGCATTTTTTGTTTATTTACGCTTTTGTCGCGGTTAAAGTGTTTTGCTTCGCGCTCAAGCTCCAGCGTCATCTTTTTTATCTTAGAGGGGTTTGTTTTTGCCTCTTCTCTTAAGGACAAAAGACGCTCTTTACGCCCCTCGTTTCTCTTGAGTCTTGCTTTTACTCCTCTGGAGAACCACTCGTTTTCACGCTTTAGTATGGTGAGAAGAGTTTCATGCTGTTTCTCTAGTGTGCGCATATACTCCTCTTTTTGGGCTAGATAGTTGCTGTATCCTCCGCTGTACTCTCTAATGGAGCAATCCTCTACTTCTACGCTTTTTGTAGCCACTCTGTCTATAAAATATCTGTCATGCGAGATAAAAACAAGGGTAAATTTCTCTTTCAAAAGAAGCTCTTCTAAAAACTCGACCATGTAAACATCGAGGTGGTTTGTCGGCTCGTCAAGAAGCAAAACATCGGGTTTTTGCAGAAGAAGCGATGCAAGAGCAACTCTTCTTTGCTCTCCTCCGCTAAGCATGAGAACTGGTTTGTCCTCATACTGTTTTAGGTCAAAATGCTGGATAATACGCTCAATTTTGTCATCAAGATTCCATGCGTTGTGGTGCTCTATGTAGCGAGAGAGCATCTCATGTTCGTCAAGAAGCGATTTATTTTCAAAATTATCCGCCAAGAGAAGCGATAGCGCGCTGTATCTCTCTTTTGCACGGTTTAGCTCATCAAGTCCTGCTTCAACCGCCTCTCTTACCGTATCACCCTCTTTAAATTCTGGCTTTTGGGATAACATCTTTACCTCTAGATTTTGCCTGCATATCCTCTCGCCGCTATCTTGCTCAAGCGTGCCGTTTACTATCTTCATAAGAGTTGATTTTCCGCTTCCGTTTTTGCCGATAATAACGATTCTCTCGCCCTCGTCCACATGGAAATTTATATTTGTCAGGATTTTTTGCGCTTCGTAATGTTTTGATATATTTAGTAGGTCAATAAGTGCCATTGAGTGTTAATTATCCCTTGTTTATTGTGTTGTATTATAGTATAAGTTTCATAATAGTTAAATTTGAATACAATTGGACGAGCTTTAAAAAAGGATTGAATTATGGCAACAGTAACATCTTACGGAGCGGCGCAGACGGTAACGGGCTCTTGTCACTTGGTAAAAATAGGCTCTATACGAATCTTGATAGATTGCGGTATGTTTCAGGGAAACGGCAAAGGCGATAAAAATTATGATGATTTTGAGTTTGAACCATCAAAAATAGACTATCTCATACTGACACATGCCCACCTTGACCATATCGGGAGGGTTCCAAAGCTCGTTAAAAATGGTTTTAACGGCAGAATCATCTCGACAAGGGCAACGCGAGACATTGCAAAAATTATGCTTCTTGACAGCGCAAATATTTTGCAGGAGGAGTATAAAACATTAAGGCGCAAAGCCCGTAGACGTGGCGAAGAGGAGAGTATTGTAGAGCCGCTCTATACAAAAGATGACGTAAAAGATGTTTTTGCTAAAAGATGGTGCACCTTAGAGTATTTTGAAGAGCACAAGCTAAAGCAGCATGTAAAGGTAACACTCGGAAATGCAGGTCATATTATGGGAAGTGCTTTTGTTATGCTTGATTATCAAGATGAGAATCAAAAGCATAAACGTATAGTTTTCTCAGGGGATTTGGGCTCGCCGCAGAGGCTTATTATTGATAATCCTGACAATATAGGCGAGGCAGATTTTCTTTTTATAGAATCAACGTACGGGGACCGTAAACATAAGCCCTTAGAGCAAAGCATAGAGGAGTTTAAAGAGGCGGTGCGTGAGACGCTAAATCAAAACGGCAATGTTATTATCCCATCTTTTGCGCTTGAGAGAACGCAGGAGATATTGTGGCTACTCCATGAGATGCATGACAACGGAGAACTTCCAAAGTGCCGTATTTTTCTAGACAGTCCGCTTGCAATAAAGGCTACAAAGCTTTACAACCGCTACCCGGTGCATCTTAGCGATGAGCTACAGTACAGCAGAAGCGACCCATTCTCTTTTGCTTGGCTTGAAACAACTACGACTCGCGATCAATCGATGGCTATAAACAAAACAAAAGAGCGCTCTATAATTATTGCAGGCAGCGGCATGTGCAACGGCGGGCGTATTATGCACCATTTAAAACATAGACTTTGGAATCCAAAAAATGCCATCGTTTTTGTCGGATATCAGGTCAGGGGAACACTTGGGCGAAGTATTGTCGATGGTGAGAAACTGATAAAAATTTATGGTGAAGATATTGTTGCAAAGGCTAAAATCTACACAATAAACGGATTTTCAGCACATGCAGACCAAAGCGAATTAATAGAATGGATGAAATCAATAGAGGGACTTAAAAAAGTCAATTTAATACATGGTGAAGAGGGCAAGATGGAGATATTTGCAGAGGCGATAAAAAATGAACTCGGACATGAAGCAGATATCGTTCTTCACGGAGTTTCAATAAAACTCTAGCAGGCACTAAAGTGCTTCGTCGCACAACTCCTTTGCGCTATACCACTGCGCAATGGCTTTGTCACTGTAGTAAAACTCTCTTTGGTTTGGCGGGATGACGCTGTTTCGCAGTTTTGAACGAATAATTCCTACAACTATAAAAGCCAAAACCAGCGTGAGAAGAGCTATAAAAAAGTCGTAAAAATACCAAGCACCCAAAGCACACAAAAAAGTAGCGTATTGCAAAAACAATCCAAGCAGAAACGATATAATCTTGCATCTTTTAGTGTGGAGCTTTGGAGTGGGTTCAATCAAATCGATAAACTCAACTCCCATATCACTCTTTTGCATAAAACTATTTTACTACCAGAACATCAACATCGGATTGCTCTAACACATCAAAGGCAAAAAAACTTACACTCTGCGTTGAGTGCATAACCAGTAGGTCATACTTAATATCTTTTAGCTCATCTTTTATTAGTTTAGGATTTAGTGAGCTGTTAATAGAAGCAGTTGAGACATTCGCGCCCTCAGGCAGAGCCAGAGAGCTTAAAAATGACTCTATATTTTTTTTAGATTCCGCCTTTACCTTCTCTCTATACTCATTTATATCGTTATCGCTAAAACCGTATAATCCCATCTTGTCATTAACGGGCAGATAGAAAAGATTTGCCAAAGTTGTTGCTGATTGTGGGAAAAATCGTGTTACTTTTTTAATTGCAGCGGCAGAATCATCCGACATATCTGTCAGCACTAAAATATTTTTATAGTCAAGCTCATGCTCACTCTTCATAACCAAAACAGGTGTTTGAGCATATTTTACAATCTCTTTTGTATGCGATCCCATTAGAAGTTCATTAAGAAAATGTGTCTCGCCGCTATTTCCCATAATAATTACATCGGCATTTAAAATTTTTGCAGCATTTGCCACTTCTGCTTTTACTTTTCCGCTTAAGCAGTGGTAATTCTCTTTTTTTATAGAGCCAAAATCCTTGTTAAGCTCAAGAAAGCCTCTCTCTTTTATGGACTCTAAATCCATTTTTTTTGAAAAAAATGAGCTCTCAATAACATGCACTACATGCAACTCGCCATCCATTTTTCTTGTAAAATCAACTGCCTTTTCAAGAACAACAGAACTGCTCTTTGAAAAGTCAAAAGCTACCAACGTTATAAATTTTTTCATACAAACTCCATTTCAAATAATTAATTGTTACGCTATTTAGAGCAAAAGCTACCTGTTTATGATTATAACTAATTTAAATTATGTTTTTGTTAATAGTGTTCTATATAAAAGATTTTAACAAGAGCTATAGCTATTGTACTAAATATAGTTTAGTAATATAGACTAAACTTAATTGATTTGATTTGCATTTATTAACTTTTTTTTGTTAATATCACGAATATATTTTATTTAAAAGGATTCAAAAGATGGCAAAACATCAATTTCAAACAGAAGCAAATCAAATACTAAATCTTATGATTCACTCACTCTATTCAAACAAAGAGATATTTCTTCGTGAGTTGGTTTCAAATGCATCGGATGCACTTGACAAGCTCAATATGTTAGTTTTAACAGATGATGCCTATAAAGGCGTTAATTTTGTTCCTCGCATAGATATCGTGCCAAACAAAGAGGCAAAAACGCTCACTATCAAAGACTCCGGTATCGGTATGAACGAAGAGGATTTGATGAACAACCTCGGAACGATTGCAAAGTCAGGAACAAAAGCATTTTTGGAAAACCTCACGGGTGATCAAAAGAGAGACTCAAACCTTATAGGTCAGTTTGGTGTAGGATTTTACGCTTGTTTTATGGTTGCGCATAAAGTTGAAGTAACAACTAAAAAAGCGGGCGAGGAGCAGGCATACCTCTGGATTAGCAAGGGCGATGGCGAGTTTGAGATAGAACATACAACTCAAGATGGTCACGGAACTACTATTGTGATGCACTTAAATGATGATGATAGCGAGTTTTTAGACACATACAGAATTGAGAGCATCATCAAGAAATACTCAAATCATATACCGTTTCCTATCTTTATGGATAAAGAGAACTATATTCCTGCAAAAAAAGATGATGAGGGCAAAGAGATTGAGCCTTCAAGAACAGAGATTGAAAACAAGCAGATTAACCGTGCAAATGCGCTTTGGACAATATCTAAGAGTGAGATAAAAGATGAAGAGTATAAAGATTTTTACAGCTCAATTGCTCACTCCTCAGAAGAGCCACTTGCTTGGATGCACAACAAAGCAGAGGGTGCCATAGAATACACGACACTCTTTTACATCCCATCCAAAGCGCCGATGGATTTATATAGAGTTGATTATAAAACAGGTATTAAACTATATATTAACCGTGTCTTTATTACGGATGATGAAAAAGAGTTGATGCCGACATATTTGAGATTTCTGCGCGGCGTAATTGACTCAAAAGATTTGCCGCTAAATGTATCCAGAGAGATTTTACAGTCAAATGCAGTTATGGCAAAGATAAAAAATGCTTCCGTTAAAAAAGTTCTCTCCGAGCTTGCAAAAATGGCTAAAAGCGAGAAAGAGAAGTATGAGACATTCTTTAGGGAGTTTGGAAATGTCCTCAAAGAGGGACTCTACAGCGATTATGGCAACAGAGAGAAGATTTTAGAACTTATGCAACTCAACACCCTTAACTCTGCCGAACCGGTAATGTTTGAAGAGTTTTTGAAAAATGTGGACGAGGCGAAAAAAGAGATCTACTTCATCACAGGCAAAACATCCCTCTCAATGCTTAAAAACTCTCCGGCTCTTGAGAGATTTAAATCTCGCGGAATTGATGTTTTAGTACTTAATGAAGAGATAGACACTATCATCTTCCCGATGGTAACAGAGTATAAAGAGTATAAGTTTGTACATGTAAGCGACGCGAAATTTGAAGAGAATGAGGATGAAAAGAAGTCGCACGAAGAGACTGTTAAAGAGTATGCAGGTTTGGTTAAAGAGCTTAAAGATGCCCTAGGTGAGAGCGTAAAATCTGTTGAAGTAACTTTTGACTTGGTTGACTCACCGGTAAAATTAAAAGAGGACAAAGATGACTCTGCATATATGATGGCAAAAATTATGAAACAGATGGGGCAGGGAGGAGATATCCCAACTCCATCTCCGATACTTCAGATAAATCCTAAAAATGAGTTGATTATAAAGCTAAAAGATTCGGTTGACCAAAACCTAATAGCCGATACAGCTCACGTACTGCTAGACCAAGCAAAACTTTTTGACGGTGTAGAGTTAAGTGATACTGTCGGCTTTATTTCAAGACTAAACAGAATTATTGCAAAAGCAGTATAGCTATGCTTTTATGAGTGCATTTGTAGCACTCATAATCTCTTTGTCTCCTTTTTTTGTGACAATATTATGATAAAGAAAAAAAATATGGTATCTTACCTATATGAATGAAAATATGAGAGACAAAAGACGCCCTGAAAATGCCGAACTTCGCCGCAGAATAGATAAGCTGATGGAAGAAGGGGATGGATTTATCAGGCAAAATCTTGGACATTTGGATATATCCGACTATCGATATGATATAAGTGAGGCTGTCAATGAGCTCTGCTTGGAAGAGGAGATAGTTCGACAACTTGTAGAAGATTATGTTATACAAATTTTAAAGTCTAAATTGTCATTTTATAAATATATACATGAGCTAAAAAAAGATATATTAAATGAAGCTCCGCTAGACTACACTAACATTAGAAATCTCGCCCATAAAAACCTCGGTGTTGCAAGAAACCTTCGCATAAAAGACGCCCAAAGACTGCTTGAAGTAATTATGGATGAAGAGAATCTAGATTATTTAAGATTGTATGTCAAAGCACTTGAGATATCGGCAGTTAAATTAAATCCGCTTTGCGCTTATGAGACGCTTAAGCTCATAGCAGTTAAAAACTCGCTATAGTACTATTCTCTTAGATGTTTTGAGACCTCTTCAAGTATATTGCTAGGCTTTTTTATAATAGTCGGCTCATCACTTTTGGTTGGCAGAACAAAAGCAAGTATGATAAATATAAATGAAAAAATAATCCCTACCAATACGGCAAGTGCTACTTTTAGTTTAAAATCACTCATTGCTAGTCCGCTTTGTTAAGTCTATTGGAGGTCATATATGTCCAAAACTCTTTGTGCGTATAGCCTCTATTTAAAAAGAATATCTGCAAAATAGCAACTCTATATAGCGTTACTGCCATCTTTGCATAGGGTATAAAAAGGCTCAAGCTTACAAGCAGGGACTGCTCCTTGTCGCCCTTTGAGTTTATCATCTCTTGCATGCCTATATTTTTGCTAAGATATAGTCCAAAAAGTATGGAAAATAGAAAATTGAGCACAAGCCCAAATATCATATATGCCATAAAGTCCTGTTCGTTCATTCCTGCTATCATTAAAATATCCCTTTTGAATTGTAAAACAATTTTAACTAAACAAAACTTTTTAATTCATAAGTTTTAATTCTGTTTTTTGTAAAAAAGGTTCCAAAAGGGATAAGAGAGGCTACAAAAAAGAGCACATTTTCTCTAAAGGGCCACTTTGCTTCTTGCCACGCTTTTACAAGAAGCATACAAAATATAATAAACAAAATCCCGTGAATCATACCGACAATTTTAACTGCCATAGCTATTCCAAAAAGATACTTCATAGGCATTGCAATAAAAACAAGTGCTAAATATGAATATCCCTCAATTGTGTTAATTTGTCCAAATTTTACGACATTTTCGTTTTTCATATATTTTACCTATATTATTTTTTTATGAATTATATAATCAAAAAGTAACAATCAAGCCATTTGATAAAATCTAAAAACTCACTGCAAACTCTTTTTAAACATTAATATTGTAAAGTAGCGCCAAACAAGTTTGGAAGGTGTGGTAATGGAGATGAATCCTGTACTGGAAAGTATTAAATTCTTAGTTCTTGGAATGGGAACGGTATATCTTTTTCTTGTAATTATGATATATTGTATGAACATAATGTCGGCTATCTTGAGTAAATATTTTCCTGAAGTTAGACCTGATGTTAACGCTAAAATAAATGCAGCTATGAACAATAGTCAAAAAGACGATAAAAAAGTAATTGCAGCGATTACGGCAGCAATTAAATACCATAGAGAAGGTTAGGAAGCGAAAAAATGGCCAAAAAGTTTATTGATATAATGGATACGACATTCAGAGACGGATTCCAATCCGTTTTTGGCGGTCGCGTGTTGATGAAGGATTTTTTTCCAGCAGTAGAAGCAGCGAAAACTGCCGGAATTACTCACTTTGAATTTGGCGGCGGTGCTAGATTTCAATCACTTTACTTCTACTTAAGAGAAGATGCATTTCTTATGATGGATCAGTTCCGTAAAATCGTAGGACCTGACGCAAATCTTCAAACTCTAGCTCGCGGTGTAAATACTGTTATGCTTGACACCGGTTCAAAAGAGCTCATAGATCTGCATGCAAAGATGTTTAAAAAGCATGGAACTACTACGATTAGAAATTTTGACGCTCTAAATGACGTTGAAAATCTAAAATATTCTGCAGAGAGAATCGTTCATCACGGTTTAAAGCATGAAGTAGTTGTAACGATGATGGATTTGCCTCCGGGATGCTACGGCGCACATACTGTAGAGTTTTATGAAAAGACATTACGTGAGATATTAGACAGCGGTATCCCATATAATAGTGTCTGTTTTAAGGATGCATCCGGAACCTCAAACCCTCAAAAGGTTTTTGATACTATCACAATGGCTAGAAAACTTCTCCCCGAGGGAACACACCTAAGACTTCATACGCATGAGACGGCAGGTGTTTCTGTTGCTGCATATTTAGCAGCGCTTGATGCAGGTGCTGATGGTATAGACTTGGCTGCTGCTCCGGTGAGCGGCGGAACAAGCCAACCAGATATTTTAACGATGCTTCACGCTACGAAAGGGATGAATTACGACCTTGGCGGATTAGAGATTAGCAAAATACTGACATACGAAAAAGAGCTTCAAAATTGTCTATCTGACTACTTTATGCCTCCTGAGGCGACAATGGTCTCTCCAATTATTCCATTCTCTCCAATGCCAGGCGGTGCGCTTACAGCAAATACGCAAATGATGCGTGATAATGGCATTATGGATAAATTTCCAGAGGTAATCGCTGCTATGACAGAGGTTGTTGAGAAGGGTGGATACGGGACGTCTGTAACACCTGTTTCACAATTTTACTTCCAGCAAGCACTTAACAATGTAATGCAAGGTCCATGGAATGCGATAGCTCCAGGATACGGCAAAATGGTTCTTGGATATTTTGGTAAAACTCCGGTCGCACCGGATCCGGAAATTGTAAGAATTGCATCTGAGAAGTTAGGCCTAGCGCCTACAACTGAAAAAGCTCTTGATTTGGCAAATGCTGATGAGAGCAAATCTTTGGCTACCTGGATAGATAAGCTAAAAGCAGAAAATATAGAGATAACGGAAGAAAATATCTTTATAGCCGCTGCTTGTCACGATAAGGGAATCGCATTTTTAAAAGGCGAGGGTGAGTTGATGGTTCGTAAACTATCAGAGATGAAAAATCAAGAAGAAACAAATAAAGAGAGCGGGAGCAAAAATATGGGAAGCGGAAGTTATACAGTTGTAGTAGATGGTCAAAAATATAGTGTTCAAGTTGCAGAGGGCAACGTTGATATTCAAGTAACAGCCGTAAATGGGGAGAGCGTAGCAGTATCTGCTCCAGCAGCTTCTCCAATACAAACAACAGCGGTAGGGATTGAAATCAAAGCACTTCTTCCGGGAAGTGTTTGGAAGATAGTTGCAAATCCGGGACAAAGCGTAAAAGAGGGTGATGTTATCCTTATTTTAGAGTCAATGAAAATGGAGATCGATGTAGTTGCGCCAAAGGGCGGTGTTGTCAAATCTATCCATGTTGCTACAAATGATAAAGTAGTTGAAGGTCAAACAGTAGCGATACTGGGGTAACTTATGAGAGCATTTTTAATAAAAATAGTTACACTACTGATGCTTTTTGGCTTTAGCACTGCTTTTGCCTCTGATGCACCGGTAGCAGACAGAGAAGCAGCAAATGTCGAGACATACCAGTCAAAAAGTGTCGGCACGCTTGTTGTTGACTTTATAAAATCAACTGGCATCTATGCTTTTGTATATCCAGATCCAAACGAGATGAACTCTCACGGTCAGCCTATGAGCGATTTTCATAAATCGTGGGGTAGGATCATTATGATACTTGTAACGTTTGTTATCTTCTATTTGGCAATTGTAAAAGGTTTTGAGCCATTATTGCTTCTGCCAATAGGTTTTGGTGGACTTTTGGCAAATATTCCCGTTGCAAATATGGCAGGACCCGATGGCTTCTTGGGAATTATTTATAGTATGGGATTGGCAAACCAGCTCTTTCCTATTCTCATCTTTATGGGTGTCGGAGCAATGACAGACTTTGGACCGTTGCTTTCAAACCCTAAGACAGCTCTTCTTGGCGGTGCGGCGCAGTTTGGTATCTTTGGAACACTTGTGGGCGCTGTTATGCTTGCGGAATATACGACACTTTTTGACTTTACGCTCAAACAAGCTTCCGCTATCTCCATCATCGGCGGGGCAGATGGTCCTACATCTATCTTTATTGCAACAAAGCTTGCTCCTGAACTCTTAGGTGCTATTGCAGTTGCGTCTTACTCCTATATGGCACTTGTTCCGGTTATTCAGCCTCCGATTATGAGAGCACTTACGACGGATGCTGAGAGAAGAATAAGAATGAGTACGATGAGACATGTCTCTCGTTTAGAGAAGCTAGTTTTCCCTATTATGGTTCTTGTTCTTGCTATTTTGGTTCTTCCGGATGCAACACCGCTTATTGGAGCGTTTATGTTTGGTAACTTCTTAAAAGAGACAGGCGTAGTTGATAGACTCTCAGACACTATGCAAAATGCGCTTATCAATGTCATAACGATTTTCTTAGGCTTAGCGGTTGGTTCTAAGCTTGCTTCAGACCAGTTCTTGGTCGCTGAAACGCTTGCTATTTTAGCACTTGGTATTGTGGCTTTCTCTGCAGGAACTGCGGGCGGTGTTATCATGGCAAAAATTATGAATATGTTCTCTAAGAACAAGATCAATCCACTTATCGGTTCTGCGGGTGTCTCTGCTGTTCCTATGGCGGCTCGTGTATCTAACAAAGTTGGTATGGAGTACGACCGCTCAAATATGCTTCTAATGCATGCTATGGGTCCAAACGTTGCGGGTGTTATCGGTTCTGCAGTTGCAGCCGGCGTTCTTATCTCTATTTTTAAATAGGGACCAAGAGCAATCTATAAGCGTATCATCTCTGCAAAGCTGTTTTTTTATCATTTGGCTTTAAACTAAGCGGGAGCAAGATAGTAAATCTTGCCCCATACTTGCCGTTTTCAACATTTAGCTTCCCCTTGCAATGCTGCTCTACTATTATCTTTGACATATAAAGACCAAGCCCGGTTCCATCTTTGGATTTTTTGGTTGTGAAGTATGGCTCAAAAATTCTGCCAAGCACTTCACTAGAGATACCTCCCGCGTTATCCTCAATAATCAGCTCTGCAAAGCCGTTGCTTCTCTTTCCTTCAATCCAGATAGTCGGGTCTTGAGTGCTCTTTTCTACCAAAGCATCTTCAGCATTTTTCAATATATTCAAAAGCACCTGTTTAAGCTCAGAGACATAGGTGTTTACAAAAATATCATCCTCTATGTCGCTATAGTAGGTTATCTTTTTTGCCTCCAGCGTAGGCGCAATAATCTTAAAGCTCTTCTCGACTATATCTTTTAGCTCTTCATTGTGAAGCTCTTTGTCTGTTCTGAAAAAATCTCTAAAGTCGTCAATAGTTGAAGAGAGATGCTGTGATAACTCATCTATTGATTCTAACTCTTTTTGAAAAAATTCTGCTTTGTAGTTATCCATCATAACATCAAGAGAGAGGGTTCCCGATATTGCCGATATTGACGCTAAAGGCTGTCGCCACTGATGGGCAATCATACTAACCATCTCTCCCATAGTAGCGAGTCTTGACTGATGGATAATCTGCAGAGTTTTTTCTTTGTTTTTTACAAGCTCCTCTTTAATGCGCTCTTGAAGATCTCTATTTATATTCTCAAGTTCTTTGGTCTTCTCTTTTATCTCTCGTTCCGCAGGAAGAAATATAAAAATAGCTTGGGCTATTAACAGAATTATCAAGAGTACAAAAAGAATGATTTTTATCGTTAAAATATTTTTTATCTTATTTTCATTCTCTTTTTGGATTTTTAAAATATAGTTGTCTATATTATTTAGCAATTTTTCATATTGAGTACTTATCAAAAAATCGATCTCCGAACCTTTTTCTTGATTCCAGTCTCGACCTCCTCTTTCAAAAAAATCCACAAAAGAGCTTGCAAGTTTAAAAAACTCTCTTTTACTCTCTTCCTCAAAAACATATCCTCTGCTTTTTAAAGTAGTCTCAATCTTTTTGAACTCCATAATAGCTTTTTTTAGCTCCTCTACTTGTCCATAGTTATAGTGATGATAAGCCTCGTTAGTGTAAAAAAGGATTTTTCCGGATAACATTCGCTCTTTTCCAAGCATATTAATGTCTTCAAAAGCATTAGAACTGCCATTGATTAGAAAAATAGTCAAAAAGTAGGAAATCGCTCCATATATTCCGGTCAAAAGCAGGGCAATGATATATCTTTTTTTAAAGGTCATTTTTATCATAAATTTTCCTATATCGAATAATTTAAGGATTGATTTGCACCTTGTGAATTTACGTCTATTGATTTGAATTCACGGATAAGCTCCATTTGACGGTTTGAGAGATACTCTTTGATATCATTTAGACTCTTTTGAACAAGTTCGTAAAGAACAACTATATTATAATCGCGCTTGTTCTCCTCTATTCTATAAACGCTTCCTAGAGTGCTTAGAGTAATCAATCTGCCTTTTAGCTTTAGACTTATTGCTACTTTAATCTTTGTGCCGATTTCTATGCCGGCAGGAAGTGCATCCGTTTTTATTTTTGCCGAGACCTCAGATATATCTACAACGCTTGATTCACCGGGAAATTTTATATTTTTAAAGTAGAGTGTGCATCCGTGTTCCGCGTCGGGCTCCAAGCGGGTATATTTTCTATCGGCCGCGCTTCTTGATGCAAAAGCCACATCATCTATGACTATTACCTGATTGTCGGAGTCAAGGCTTTTGACGGATTTACAAATAACATCTTTTGGAAAAATCTCTGAAGTGATTGTCATAAACTTTGTAATTTGTACAATTTTTATCTGGGTATTGACAGTTTTTAGTGTAAATTTATCCTCGTTTATCTCGGTTATAACAGCAGGATTTACGATTGTAAGTCCTTTGTAGAAGTTATGCACTTTAACTTCAGATGAGTTGTCTTTTACAACCTGCAAGAGAGTTAAGATTGCCATCTTGTCTTTGGAACTCTCATCATCTCTTGTTGCATTAGCATCAAATAGAGACATTAAATTTAGCTCCGTAACATCATCAAAAGAGAGGATGTAGTGGTCAGCTTTTTCAGGTATATTTCTTAGCTTTAAAATTAGATGCCTCATTTCGCCTTTATGGTTTTTCATCTTTGTGTGGTAGAGCTTGCCCTGATTTTCAATCGCCGTATTAATCCATGTCGATGAAGGAGTGGTGTATAAAAACTCTTTATGCTCAAATAGAAGTTTATTAATGTTATTTTTATTGTTAAATTCGGCTATATTTTCAACCCCAAAAAACTCGTTAAAGCGCTGATTTACAAGAACAAATTTGTTTTTATGCAACATAATAACAATGTTGTTTTGGTAGTTAAAAATATTTTGAAGTTGTGCTATGAAAACACGACTGTTTTCCTCTTTCTGTATCGAGAGCACCGCATCATGCAGAATGCTAATTAGCTTTGGAGCGTTGGCGGGCTTGTGCTGGTAAGAAAAGATGCCTAAATCAATAGCCTCATATAAGTGTTTTTTGTCATCAAAGGCGGAGAGGATTATTATTTTACAATTTGACTCAGTCTCTTTAATCTTTTTTATCATCTCAAAGCCGCCCATAACGGGCATATTTATATCGGTAATAACAATCTTTGGGCGGTGCGTTAAAAATTGATTGTAGCCTTCTTCGCCATCATGCGCAATATATACATTTTTAAAAACCCTCAAGAGAAGTGTTTCTACATTTTTAGACAAGCCTAAGTTGTCTTCCACGTATAAAACCCCGATATTGCCCGATAAATTTTTTATCGCTTCTATCATCTCTTTCATATTCATTATCTTTCTTCTCCAGACTTAAAAAGGTAGAATTTGGCTAATTGCTCTTATTCATTATTGAGATTATTAGCGGTATGATATTTTGGCTCTTTGTTTTGTCTATAAATCCGTCTGCGCCCAAGACTTCAGCTTCTCTTTTGTTGTTTTGTCCCGTCATTGAGCTATTTACTATAATGGGGATGGATTTTGTTTTTGGATTGTTTTTTAGCAGTTTAACGACCGTAAAACCGGACATCTCAGGCATCTCTATATCCGTGATGATTGCCGGTACTTTTGAGACGTTTTCACACAGTGTGTTTATGTAGTCAACAAGCAGTTTTCCGTTATCAAATATTTTCATAGAGAGGTTAGCATTTTCAAAAATTTGTTTGATGTGTTTTTGCGCTGTTTTGGAATCTTCTGCTATTAAAACCGTTCCGTTTTTTAGTTTTGAAGGAATTACCAAATCTTTTAAATTAGCAGGGGATTCAAGCACGTCAACCATCGCATGCGGTATAACGTCTGCCAAGAGCTTTTCGTAATCCAAAACTAGACACAAGCTTCCGTCTTCTAGCCTTGTGTCGTTGATGACTACATTATCCTCCCCGATTCTATAGCTATCGGGTGCGTGCATCTCGTTCCAGTTCTTTTTGATAACTCTAAATGCCGACATAATTCTAAGCCCGATAATAACTCCGTTAAAATCGCAGACAAGAATATTTGACCTCTTGACTTCCTCTTTGGTTAGTGTTACTCCAAGCCACAGAGGCAGATTTAGTATAGGAATCTGTAAACCTCTAAGGACTATCGTGCCCTCTAGCATCTTATGGGATGATGGTATCTGGGTAACAAAATGATTTTTTGACTCCACAACCTCTCGTGTTTTAAAGACATTAATTGCATAATATGCAGAGTCAAATTTATCACTTACTCTAAATACCAAAAGTTGCAACTCATTGTTTTTTGCAAGATTTGTAGCAGCATCAACTTTATCTAGAACAGACATTTACACCCCTTAACTTGTACTAAGCAGATAGTACCAAAAATATGATGAAATATG
>KB224040.1_pt1 | contig 15728 bp, 17 predicted proteins | sample 524768 | NCBI WGS metagenome assembly AMQJ01 (sample SAMN00998488, study PRJNA167727) | sediment metagenome | isolation source: subsurface aquifer sediment | place: USA: Rifle, Colorado | collected Aug-2009
ATCTGTATGATTTAAAACATCATAGTTGAGTCTATCCTCTGAAAGGATGTTTCTTTTGTCATTGATTGTGTAAATCGTCCAATTTTCTTTTAGCTTTTTTGGAGCAAGTACCAAAACTCTATCGTTTCTAAGTTCGTAATATTTTATGACAGCAAGAGCTTCAAATGTTTTACCAAGACCAACGCTATCGGCTATGATACAGCCATTGTATTTTTCAAGCTTTTCAATTGCACCAAGAACACCATCTCTTTGAAAGTTGTAAAGCTTACTCCATACAACACTATCTTTAAAACCAGTTTTTGTTTTTATAATCTTCTCTTCATCGAGTTCGCCAATAAAATCTTTAAAAATATTGTAAAGCGTCATGAAGTACAGAAATTGTGGGGATTTATCGCTATATATCTCTTCTAAATTTGAAAGTAATTTATCTTTTATATCTCCAACAAGCGTGTTGTTCTCCCAAATTTCATCAAATGTTTTTAAAAAAGAGTTTGTGCTTTCATAGTCAAACATAGCAGTGTTCATGTTAAATGATTTTGAGGTGGTATAACCAAGCCCTGTTGATGAAAAATTAGAACTTCCTTGAATAGCTATGTCGCTTCCATCTTCATTTTTAATGTGATAAAAATTAAAAGGGATTGTGTTTGCAGATGTTGTTTCTTTGATTTGTGCATGATGCTCTAAAAACTGAGCAAACTCTTTTGCAATTTTAGTCTGATTAAGACTATTTTTTAATTTTATCTCCTCTTGTTCAGAAGATAAAAGATTAATATCATTTTTAAAATTTGAAGCACTACAAATAACTCTTATATTTTTAATTTTTTTGAGTTCCTTTTTGAGTTCTTCGTAGGCATGAATCGTAAAATGGTTTGTAACAATAGATATATGAGAGTTTGTCTTTATATGAGACTTTAATACATCACCAAGTTTGTTATTTCTTTTGTTGTCTATTAACATAAAACCATATTTATTTGAGATTATTGATTCTATCGTATTTATATTTAAATTTTATGAAAAAGAGGGAGTAATCCCCTTTTAAATCCCCAGCATCTTCGATGATCTAAAACGCTGCGCTCAACAAAGAGCAAAATCTAATCTACTCTATTTTTTCAATCAAAAGACTAACCATAGCACTTAAATAAATCTTTCAATGGCTTAGAGCCTCTTCAATTCTTTCAAGCTTTTATAACTAAACTCTAATTTATTTATAAACTGAATTACCTTATGAAATTGCTACTCAATTTGCAGAAGTAATCAAGTTAAAAACATTACAGGCGTTATTGAAAGCCCGAGAAGAACTAACAGAAGAGGCAAAAGCCTTTGACGAAAGAAAATTTAAGGAGATAGGTTTTTAGTCTTTTTTAAAAATAGAAAGATTAGATACCAAAACCCTCAAAAAATCTTCAAAAAAGGCAAATCAAATCAAAAGGATTCAGAAATGAACACAAATACAAACACACCAGCAGTAGAAACAACAGTTGCTCCAGTAGCTCAAAAGCATTACAAAAAAACAGTAATCGAAATGTACACAGAAGCGGTAGAAAAAGCTTTAACAAGTAAAAAAAGTGCAACACAACTAAGTGCAAGTGGGCATGAATATAGTGGTTTAAACAAAGCGATACTTAATGCAGCTAAGGCAGAGCTTGGATACAAAAGCAATAAATGGTTCTCTACAAAACAGATGCAAGAAGCAGGCTTGGTACAAAAATCTGAAAATGATTTTGGAGTGATTTTATTCTCAACCATTTTAAAAGAAACAGAAGATTCCAAAAAGAAAGAGAAGGTTATCAAGTATTACAGAGTTTTCAACGAAGATTCATTGGAAACTCTACCTCTTTAAGCCCCATACTTTGGGGTTTTAACATTCAAAAATTAACTTAAAGGTTTGAAAAATGAGTTTACTTACACAAGAACAAAAAAAGAGAGTTCCAACTCTATATGCACAAGAAGATATGAAAGATCCAATTGTCTATTTACACATAAGCTGCTTAAATAGCTTCTGGCTCATTACAGAGTTAAACGCAGAAGAAGAGCTTGCATTTGGCTTTTGCCAAATGTTTGAAGGCGGAGGAGAGTTGGGTTATGTATCTCTTGAAGAAATAAAAAATCTATCTTACCCAGTAACCATCAAAGAGGTTGATAAACCACTCTCACAATTAAAAGAGGAGCTCAGGATATAAGTTCCTTTAAGCCCTTCCCCTTAACCCTGCCATAGTCATGCAAGAGCATGACATAAATCTTTCTTAATTCAAATTTATTAACAGAAAAAGTCCGTGCCTATTTGCTTAACAATGCATCTGTAGTTATCAAGTATGTTTTTAAGTGTTTCACTTTACATCAAGAAAAATTATAAGAAAAATCAATATTCATTAATTTTTTTCTAAGTTTTATGATAGCTCTTCACAGCATAAAAAGCATACCTGAGAAACTAAGATGGAAGAAAGTTAAGCAAAAGAAAGGTTCTGACTTTTTCTTGAAATTTGAATCAAGAAAGAGAAAAAAGCACCCTTCAAAATCTTGACAAAAGAAAATTAAATTAAGGAAGAGAAGATGGAAATCAAAAATCTCAAAAACTACCATGCGACAACTGAACTCGAAATAGAGGTGATTAAAATAATTAAAGATGAAGCAAGTGATTATGAAAGCTTTGAATTATATTTGCGTGATTTATTGCTGGATGCGTGAGCGGAATGGTTGGAGCACTTATTTACTACTCCGATACAGTTGCTTTTACAAAAAGGCACGCAATAGAGATTAATGAGCTTTTGGCAAATAATCTCTCAATGTTTGGGATGAACTCTCCAGCAGAATTGCTTGGCGAAAAATGGGAGAAAGAAGATAGTTTGTGTTTAAGTCAAAATAATCAAAATCTTTTGGCTTGGTTTGCTTTTGAAGAGACAGCAAGAAGCATCGGAATTGCTTTTGATTTAGAGATGGTTTAAATGCCATTTCTAACAAAAAATATGACAGCATTAAAAGAGAGTGCAGAGCTACTAAAACAAGCTGGATATATAGAAATTATAGAGGGTAATCACCTGCTATATATACAAGAGTGCTCTGATGGATTTGATGGAAGCGTTTATCTCAAAAAAGATTATATGCGAGACAATGATATTGACTGCATAGATGGCGGAATTTTTGAAGAAGATTCAGCCTTAGATGCAATCAAATTTTTTATAAAAATGTCTCAAGATTTAGCAAAAGGAGGTGGATAAGATGGCATTACTATCAGAAAAAAAAGTTTTAAACGACATTGCAGAGTTTGAAAATGAGTGGAAAAAAGAAGACTGGTGGCATGGCTCAACAGACTCATACAACAATGCAGTGCATGGTTACGATGTAAGCGTACTACATGATGAAGATACAAATAAAATTGAAGCGGTGATTTATGAATTATTTAGAAATGATGACGACGAACTTGAAGTTGGCGAAGTTTTATTTAGATTCGATATAAAGAGATGCAAAGAATAATTGGCGTACCAATTCCTAAAAATTCTCTGCTTTATCACTTCTATGATAAAGCGTCGATTTCTACGAAATCTCATTATTTAGAAGGGGGGACTACTGTCTAAAATGTTTTTAACCATTTTAGCATAGTCTAAACCCTATGTATGGGGCTTTACAAGCCTTAATTTCTTCTTTTTATAATACCCCATATTTTTATAATTCCTCTGCAAAAAAATCCAAAAAAAATCCATATGTACGAATGTTTCCTATATTTAATTATTCCTTCAATTATTAAATTTTTTCTTATTACAGCATGAGCATTAAATTTTTAATGATGCTGCAAAAAAATTGGAGGTATGCCTAATGGGAAAAAAACAGACAGTGGGTTTTTATCTAACTCAAAGCGAGATAGATAAATTTAACGAAGTAGTCAAAGAGAGCGGATTTAATAAAGTAGCTTTATTTAGACAAAGAATGCTGGAGCAAGACAAGATAGTGGAGCTCATTCATGAGAAGTTTGAAAGCCAAAATAGAGAAATAAACAACTCCGTTGATTGGTACATACAAGAGGCTTTTGAGAGCAAAATAGCTCACAAATTAACAGAGATTTTAGATATTTTAAAGAGAGGTGAGAGATGAAAATAGATGATGTTTACAGAAAAATAAACCCAACAAAGTTTTTTAATATAGAGCCAACAGATGTAGTAGAAGATGCTAATTTTATAAGCTATTTTGTTATCAAAGCTCATATTCAAAGCATTATAGTGGTAAGAATACCAGATTATGAAGAGAGTCAAATCACAGAGTTTGACAAGATCAAAAATGTTTATAGAACCGATACAAGGATGGAGCCTTTTTATCTTCAAAAAACCAAATTTGATATTTCAGATTTTTTAAAGTATAAAATTTTTGATGTAGTGATTGATAAATCTAAGAAAGCTTGGCTTGTAAATGAAGTAAAAAATGATGCCATTTTTGTACAAAAATTTCCACCATTAAAAGAGGATAATTTTTTGTATAAGATAGAAGCGAAAGATTTAAAAAAAATTGATAGTGTTTGGGAGGTTAGACCATGAGAGAAAAAGAGTACAGCGTTTATGAGAAGTATAATCTCTTTAAAAATTCGCTCTCATTAGCAACACCTCTAATTTTAACAACAACGCTTACTGCGATGCTTGGAGGAATTTTATCTTTGTTTTTTATTGCTATACAGTTTGAAGAGTTAGTACCTGTTAAATTGAAATATCTATGGCTTTATGTTAAAGCCAATTTTGCAATTTCGGGATATGTAAATTTTAATGGCAATAAAATATTGGCAGCAGATGTGATGTCGCAAATAGAACCTTATCTATCTGACATGTATCTCTATCTATTTGCATATTTTTTAGTCGGATTTATTGTTTTTGGGGTTACTTCATATTTTGTTGTCAATAAGATCTCAAGCAAACACTCCGATACAAAACTAAAAGATAGGCATTTGCGAGGTACCGAAATTAGAACTCAGAAGGAGTACGCAAAAATCTCTAAAAATATTGACGGATACTCTATATCAGATGGAGTAACAATTTCAAGAGAGCATGACACTAAACATATTATGATTTGTGGTGCAACTGGATCTGGAAAGACAAACTTGATTATAAGAACTATCCATGCGCAAGCGAGCTATCCAAAAAACATAGTGGTTGGTGCAAAGTTTATTATCCATGATTTAAAACCAGATTATGTTCAAAAAATATACAATCCAGATACTGACTTGATTTATAATGTTTCAGACCAAAGGAGTATATATTTTAACTTTTTTGACTATCTTTATGACGAGAATGGCGATTTAGACGAAAAAGCAATTATAAATATTTGTGATACGATAATTCCAAATTCCAACTCAAAAGACGAGTCTTGGAACGCTCTTGCAAGAAATGTTTTAAAATCCATCATCACATATTGCATGCTTAGCGATAATCGAACCCTTGCGTATGCAAAAAAAATGATTGAGATGCCAGCCGATAAACTCATAGAGATTTTTAGCACAATGGAGGGATTAGAAAGCGGTATTCAAGCACTATCTGGCGGCGAGAACACAAGAGGCAGTGTTATGACTACTTTGTCATCACACTCAGCTTATTTTGTTGGTTTAAATGAATTATGCCACGCACATAAGCCAAGATTTAAAATTAGAGAGTGGATTGACAATGGAAAAGTTGGGAAACTCTTTATTATCAATGACATTGCTAACCAAGCTTTCAATGCACCCAAGATTGCCGTTTTTATAAGCACAATCATAAAAGAGATTTATGCAATGGGCGAAAATGCAGATAGAAGAGTCTATCTCTATCTTGATGAATTTGGAAGCATGACTAAGATATCTGATATTTCAAGAGCACTGGTTGTATCTCGATCATTTGGACTTTCATTAATTATTGCAACCCAAGATATTGGGCGCGTGGATGAAGTTTATGGAAAAGATTTAAGACAATCTATTTTTAATGCGCTAACCACAAAAATCATTATGAGACAAACTGATCCAGATGGAAGCGAATTTTTCTCTAAGATGATAGGCGAAAAAGAGATAGAACAAGCTTCTTCTGGAGCAACAATCGGAACTACTGCAAATAGAGATGGAGTGAGTTTTAACAAGGGCGTTAAAAAAGAGTTTACAGTCTTGCCATCTGAAATTATGGAGCTAAAAGATTTTGAATTTTTTATCAAACAATCTGGCGTAGCATGGGCAAAGATTCAAGCTACTTATATTCCAGAAGTTGATGGCAAAAATCTTAACAATCCACCAATTCTACTGTGTAAAAATATGGGAATTAGTCTCAAGGCAGCAAGTAAGAGGACAATTTTTGGGTAGGAAGAAATTGTAATAAACTTAAATATTTGGGTTATTCTCTTCAAGCATATTCAATTTTACACAAAAGGTTACCTTTTGTGTAAAACATACAAAGCGGACTCAATGATCTTATATTGAACGCCCTGCATCTTTTTCTTTTGTATCCTCAAAGGCAACCTTTTGTGTGGATTGAATCTCAAAGGTAACCTTTTGCGTAGATTGGATCTCACTGGATTTTGATTCTTTTGCATCATAAACGAGTGTAGATGTTTTTGTCTGCTCTTTTGCAACTTGCGATTTGAGCTTCTCTATATCATCTGTAAATACCTCTGATTTTAGCTTCTGGCGAGTTTGTTGTACATGAAAATCATTGAGATTTGTTCCCTTGTCCGTGTTGACATGGGTTTGAATTCTATCGACTGAAACACCTTGAGCTTTATAGTTTGTCACTGCGTATCCATGATCCAGCCCTTGCAACTTTTTAGTATCCAACTCCTTCACATCACCATTTCGAAAATCCACTCTCAATGTAGATTTCTCTTTATCAACACCAACCACAATCCCTCTATCAGAATTCAACAACCCCTCTTTTTTATCAGTTATCGTAACGACCAAAATATCGCCCTTCGTAAAGCTTTTTGACTCCTCTTGGGTTACGCTTAATTTTCCAGCTGCGTCTTTTAAATTCACTTTTCTAAACTGCTCTTTGCCGCTGCTACTTGTATGTTTTAACATAAGTTCGTTGGTATTTCTATCTAACTTTATTATTTCATACTCTTTTGCTTTGTCCATACCCTTAACATTTTGAAATGTGCTTACTTTTTGCCCTGTTTCAAAATTATCTGCAATAGCTTGATTGGATGCACTTATGTTTATTGGCACTTTTACTCTCATATCTATACCTTCATTTTTATTGATTTGACCGCTCTCATGGAGTTTATCACGCACCAGTTCATTCAGTTTTGCGACATCATCTTTTCTTGATGTTAGAATAAGATTGTTTGTATAATCTACCTCTTTTGCAAATGTGCCCTTGTGGTTTTTACCACTTAACATCTCTCTTTTAATGGCGGATTCTGCAACTGTATTTAATCTTGTAGCTTCATCCTTGATTTCATGAATTTTATTGGCACGATGTAGCTCTTTAAAAGTTCGCTCCACTGTTTGCGTCTCTCTTGCATTGTGAGCTATCTCTTTTTCGGAACTGTTTTGTTGTCGGAGTATCTCTTTCATCTCAACTACTTGCGTATTAGATGCAACCTGTTCGAATCCTTTTCCTGCGGAAATTGATTGAAGTTGTTTGGAGTCGCCCATAAAAACAACCTTCACATTGCTCTCTTTTGCGTGTTTCATAATCTCATTTACATCTTTAGAAGCAAGCATACTTGATTCATCTATAATTATCATTTTGGTTGGGTTTAAACTCTCTAAGGTAACCTTTTGTGTAGATTGAATCTCTTTTTTGAGGCTCTTTCCCATAAACTCTGTCTCTTTTGTGACAAGAGAAGAGATAACGCTGCCCTTGTCGTCTTTTATCTCTTCATGCGTAATTTTTGAGCTAAATCCAAGCAAAGATTTTTTAACAATATTAATATTTTTCTCTTTTGAATGTAAAATGGATTCTTCAATAGAGGCTATTTTTGTAAAGCTAATGCTATGATGCGCCTCTTTTTTAGATGCATCTTTTACTTCGCTGTGTTCGTATTTTGCAAATTTTAAAAAGATAGAATCACTCTTAAATATATTAGACTTAAATGAGTACCTACTTCCATCTTTAAATGTAGTTTCTGACTTGTATTTTGTTTCATTTTTATCAACGCTCAGCTTCTCTTTTCTCAATGCACCCTCAAACTCTCCATCATTGATTTTTGTTTGGCGTGTAAGCTCTTTTGAGATAGTTGGTACTTTTAGTTCATCGCTACGAGAATCTTTATACTTTTGAGCATCCAGCATAAATTTAGCGGTTGTTTTTGCTTCAAATGATTTTCCGCTTTGAAGTTTGGACTCCTCTTGCGCTCCTTTTGAAGCTTTGTTTGTTGGTGCTAAAAGTGTTACTTCTGTTTTGTCATTATGATACTCAAGCGAATGATTGATTGCCATGAGCATGCTTGTTTTACCAGAGCCAGCGTACCCCTCAACTACTAAGATTCCATTATTTGAGGATAAAATTGCTTTTGCACTCTCAAACTGTCCTTCTGTTAGTTTAAAATTCTTTGATTCAAAATCTATTAACGCTTCGATTGAATCATTTTGGCTCATTATGGCTTCTGATTTATGACTTTGAACCAACTTTATATTTTCTCTCTCAATGTCGTAAATCTCTTTTGTAGTATAAGTTTTTTCACCCTTTTCATTTTTGCCAAGGGACTTGATTTCAGAACTCTGAGTCTGTCCTATCTTTTTTATTTGCTCCAGCTCTTTTTCTAAATCGCTATACGCAAACTGACCGAGTGAAATTTTTGAAGAGATATTGAGAATCTCTTTTTTTGAAAATGTTGATTCATTTTGAGAGAGGAGGTTTGCACCTTTTTCAAGTGCTTCTTTTGCATCCTTGAAGTAAAAATCTGTCTTACCGAGTGCCGATTCCCTAAGCTCTTCAAAGTTTTTATAGCCAACTTCATTTAGCTTTTTATTCCAATCTTCTCGTAGTTCACCCTCTGTAAAATCGAGTTTATCCGATTTGAGCCGATGTTTTGTAATCATCTCCTCTTTTTTACTCATGCCTGCTGTTTGAGCTTCAATCTCTTTAGATCTTGAAGAGAATTTGTCTATAACCTCTTGCTCCATCTTTATGTCAAAGCCATGTTTCTTATCTTCGAGTTGATAGCCTAAAGCTACTATCTCTTTTGCTAATTCAGACTTATAGATTGTTGTAAGCGTACTTTGATTCTCAAACATCTCTTTAGCAGAGAGGGCTTTAAACTTTTTGCTATCTGGATTATAGACCTGATTAAAGACTACTGCATGGAGATGCAGATGAAAATTTGGTGTAGGATCTTCTGTAGTTGCACGAGCAACAGAGTGATTGGCACGAGCGACTAAGAGGTTTCCATGATTTACATCCTCTCTATTTGCACCTTCTTGTGTGTTTGCAAAGTTATTTTCTGCATATTGAAGAGCTTTTGTGACAGCTTTATCATGGGCTTCAATTAATCTATCATCGCCGTTTAAAGCAAGAAGAGATACAGATTTTGGGGTTGCAAACACCATATCATAGGCTGCAACCTGATCACCAGTTGCATTGTCTGTATCTCTTATTGTAGTTTCGCCATCCGCACTTTTGCCATTTAATAAGTTTTCAAACACTTCTTGAGATACTTGATTCTCTAATCCAAGCATCTCTGCTTGCTTGCCAAACCATGTAAGATTATTGTTTTCACCATCTTTGTTAAAGAGCGGATCTTTCTCGTAGTAATACTCTTTTGCTTTATTAGCGGTTGTTTTTGCGATTGTCAAATTTTTTACCTCCTATCATTTATAATGTAATAGGAGGTAAGAGGAGTTTATGAATCTATTGCTTGGTTATTAAGATTGTCAAATTTTTCATTCTCTAAATTTTGTTGCGCCATCCACTCTTCTAAAGCATTAGAAGCACTTTTGACTTCAAGAGATTTTTTGTCATCACTTTGAGTCTCTTCAAGATTTTTGCTATTTAGCCACTGCGTTAAATTATCAACCTTTGAAGATTTCTCTTTTTTCTCTTTTTCAGTGGAGCTAATTTCAAATTTTATGCGCTGTACAGTTCTGTTTTTTGTAAATTCAAAAAAGGAGATGCTAAGTGATGTCTTTTCATTAATATTATTGATTGCAGGATTTAATATTCGACTTTTAAAATGGCTGTATCTCTCATATTTGCCTTCCAAATTTAGAACTTTATAAATATGCTCAAGGTGCATAACATACTCCCTTTTTGAAGAGAACTGTTTAAATAGAAGATAGAGGCGTTTTGCGTAAATGCTTTTTATTAGTATCAATTCATTAAATGATGCAATTGTAAATTTATTATCTTTTTTTAGTACAATCTCTATCAACTTATCATCAAGCTTAAGCTCTATATTGCCACCATCATATTTAAATTTTGAAAAGAGTGGCGTGGAGATGATTCTCTCTTCAATTTTAAATTCACAAACCCTACTCAAGAGTTCATCTGCTGCTGCTTCTATGCTCTCTTTTTTAATTCTTTTATTAAAAATTTTCTGTATTTCACTCTGAGATGTTCTATAACAATAAAGTACACTATCCTCTTTTGCTATATGAGCAACAAGAAGCAAAAAGAGATCGAAAGCTAAAGGAGATAAATCTATCTTAGCGTTGTTAAAAGGGTTGTAGATTGTAAATACATCTCTTTTGAGAGATAGGTCTTTTATAATAATTTCTTCTTCGTTTTCCATAGATATTTCTCCTATATTTGTATCTTCTTTCGCAATTATACTGACTATAAATATTAAAATATAGTCGATTTACACTTTTTGTGGCTTTATGGATAATTTGTGATCTGAAAGTAGTTTTAGTGTGGCTTACAGTTACATTTAATGTGGCTCACCAATACATTAAATGTGGCTTAAAATACTTTGAAATATCGTATGGTTCGAAGTTTTAGAGAATCTTAAAAGCTATATATAAAAGCTACATACAAAAGCCTATTAATAAGCTATGGTTTAATAAATTTTGAAATTAATGATTATTGATTAATACTTCACTTGATTCTTGATTTATTCTTAATTTTAGCTGTAATAATTTTGTAAATAATATCTCAAAAAAGTTTAGAATATTTTTATTAGAAAAGAAAATTATGATGTGTTTGATATAATTTATATTAAATCTTGATATTGAATAAAATTAAAAGGAACAGAGTGGTTGAACTTGTTGGATTAGCTACAGAAATAGCACTAAGGTACATTGTTGGAGGTTTCATGATAATTAGAGACAGTTTGTCATCAGATGACACCATTGCTTCTGCAATTGATTCTAATGCAACAATAGATATAAATTCTACTATTGACTCTAATCTAACATCAATCATTCAAATTTTTAATCACTTACCTCAATTAGTTTAAAATCAAGTAGATCAATTTTTATTCAAATTAAAATAAAAATTGTGCACATAAGCATCCATTTAAGCCAAAACCCTTAATCCTACCATAAGCACTCAATAGAGTGCACATCTTTCTTATTTCAAATTTTTTAAACAGAAAAAACCACAACTATCTAACTATCCATCAAGTAATCGGAATGTTTTAAGTGTTTAAGTATGTATTCAAAAAAGCTGACTCAAAAATTAAATGATATTAATTTTTTACTAAGCCATTCTGATACTAAAACACAACATAAAACAAACCCGAAAAACTCAACGGAAGAAAAGTTAGACAAAGAAAGGTGACTTGTTTTTTCTTAAAAATTTGAAAAAAGAAAGAATAAAAACACCCCTCTAAATCTAACAAAAGAAAATTTAAAAGGAAAAAAAGATGAACTTAGAGAGCGTAATGAACAGACTTATCAAAAAGATAGAAAATAGTGAAGGGAACTGGATACAACCATTCAACAACTCAATGCCAAGCAATTTTGTGAGTAACACGGAATATGTAGGGATAAATATTATTAATTTATGGATGCAAGCAGAGGAAAAAGGCTATAACACAAATAAATGGGCAACATTTCAGCAAATAAAATCAAAAGGTGGCACAGTAAACAAAGGCGAGAAGGCGACAACCATTTTTTTCTTCAAACCTTTAAAAATAAAAGAGATAGATGCGTCAGGCGAAAAAGTTGAAAAAACGGTGCCAATGCTAAAAACATATTTAGTGTGGAATTTAGCACAAACGAGTTTAACAGAGGATGTATATCAAAACAGTGAAATCTTAGAATTAGAAGAATTTGTGGGCAATATAGGGGTAGAAATTAGAATAAGTAACACGGGAGCTCTTTATAATCCAATACAAGATTATATCAATATGCCAAACATGAACACTTTTATTAGTTCCGAATTTTACTATGCAACGCTTCTTCATGAACTTGCTCATAGTACAGGACATCACACACGCTTAAATAGAGATTTCAGCGGACGAATGAGTGGTTCAGAAGAGCAACTTATCTCTTATGCAAAAGAAGAGCTCATTGCAGAAACAGCACGCTCATTTTTACAAGTTAAACTAAATTTAGATACAACAGAAATGGAGGCTCAAAACGCTTTATATCTTAAAAGTTGGATTAAACCGTTAAAAGAGAATCCAAAGATTTTGTGGAGCATTTTTTCCGAGGCTTCAAAGGCTTATGGTTTTATTTTAGAGCAAAAGCAAAGAAAGGAGGTGGCAGCCTGATTTTATTTTATTATATTGAGTTTTTTATATAAATTAATAGCACTATCTTCAACTAATAAAATTTCATTAGCAGATCGAATTTGATTATAAAGATCTATAAAACATGTCAATATGAGTTTGATATTTTCTATCTTATCTTGTTCCATGGTTTCGATTTGTTTTTTCTTTAAAACATAAAGTTGAATCTGTTTTGTTGGAATAATAGTTTTATTTACAAACATTCCATCAGTTAGCATTTCATATACATTTTTGGTATCTTCTGGATAGCGTTCAACACCCAATAGCCGCAGTCTTTTTGTTTGCATATCATAACTTAATATTATTCTTTCAAAACGAGTCAATAGCTGCTCTAATGTTCTCGGAATGCAATATTCTTTTATTAGGGCACCTATAATTATTTTGTTTCTTTCAATAATATTAGGTATTTCATTGTAATCCATTATTTATCCTTTATCGTGAAATTATATTCATTTCGTATTAATGGAATATAAAACTTCCAAAAAAAATAGATATAGCCAGTATGAAATTATGGAATTAAGAAATTCCAAAGTTATTACTTGATATAGTGTTGTTATGCATTTGGAATTTACATATTCCAAATGCATAACATTTAACTTTTTAATGAAGTTAGTAGAAGATGTTGCATAAAACTTTTCAAGTGTTATATGTAAATTAAAAAATCTTGAACAAAAATTTAAATTGTGCTTATAAAAAGCACTAATTGAGGATTGAAAATAAGGATATAAAATGACAATGGAAGAAGGAATTAAAAATTTGGAATTAGTGCCTGAACTTTTAAATAAAGTTGAAGAGTTGCTCGAACAGATGAGAAATATGAAACAGTTCACTATAAAAAGTATGGTAGATCTTTCGATATTTTTGGAGGTAAGTAGAGCTACCGCTTATAAATTAATTGATGATGGCAAATTGTCAAAAGATTATCATTATGTAGTTCAAGAGGGTCAAAAAGTTTGGAATATGAATAGATTGATGGAATTCAAATTAAAATATACAAAAGGTGCCCATAGAGTTGAGAATAATATTTTAGATAGATTAAATTTTCTAAGGGGTGCATAATGAGATTTTTTAACAAAGATGGAATAATATATATGGATGAACATATGTTAATAAACGGGGTAAAAAAAAGAATTCGTAAATCATTAGGGGTAGAGTATTCCCAGAAAAATTTAAGAAAAGTAAAGCAAGAATATGAACAAAAAAAACAGCATGAAGAAATTGTAGGCAATTTTATAACCTTTGAAAAGTTATTCGAAGAATACATTCTCCAAAAAGAAAAAGAAAAAAGAATTAGAGCAGAAACAATTATTGATTATATAAGGTTGATTAAGAAACATGTTTATCCATTTTTAAAAGGAAAATACATGCATGAGATAACAGTTGAAAATCTTGAAAGCATAAAATTCAATATATTAGAAAAAAATAGCTCTCAAACTGCTCGTAACACTTTTAACCCATTAAGAAAAGTTTTTAAAAATGCTTTAAAATATAAGTATATCAAAGAAAATCCAATGTTATTTGTTGAATCCATTAGATCGACAAAAAACGAAGAGGAGAATAAGATAAGACCATTTTCAGAGAATGAAATAAATTTTCTAATGAAAAAAACATCTAAAAATTTACATAAATTTATAGCATTGTCATTTTACCTTGGAACAAGACCATCTGAACTTGTAGCTATAAAATGGAGTGATATCGATCTGGAAAATCAAAATGTTTTTATTAAAAGAGCATTTAGAGGAACGGAAAAAGGCGATGAGCAAATAAAAAAAATTAAAGAAGAAGGGAATTTAAAGACTAAAAGTTCAAGAAGACGAATATTTTTTCCTAAACAAGCTATTGAGTATTTAACAAAAGATAATGATAGTGAATATGTTTTTTGCACGAAAGATAATAAGCCTTATTCTTCTCAAAATCAATTTTCAAGAGATTTTCAAAACTTGCTAAAAGAATATGGATTTGAAAATCATGTGTTATATGATATTAGACATACATATGCCTCTGTTAACTTGACTAAAAACATAATAAGCCCGTCGCTCGTATCAAAGCAATTGGGACATAAAAATCTTTATACTACATTAAAGTATTATGCAGATTATATAACAAATTCTAATGATGATACAATTGATTCAATCAATAAAGCATTCTTATAATGAATGCTTCTTGGCTTTGTGCATTACATCTATAAATTTATAAAAATAAAATAAAAAGGATAAAATATGAAAACATTAAATACACTAAAAGACTATAAATTGGCAGCCAACAATAATTTTCAAGAAGACATTATTGAGTATTTAGAAGAATGTGGATACGAAGATGATGATATCATTAGTGATATTCAGATTCAAGCAATACAAGAAGATAAATTTACATTCCCAGAAATTGCCAGAATGAGTGAAGGAACAACAGGAACAGTAGAATCATATTGGAATGAAGACGATATTGGATTTTATGAAATAGACATTCCAGATGATTTTGAAACACTTGAAGAATATGAAATTGCATTATTATACGCAGAACCCTTACTTAAAATAACAAGCGATAATATTTCTCATTTATTAATTAAGTCAAAAAATGGAACAACATTTTTAAGAACCAGACATGAGGACGGTTATAAAATACTTTTCATGGAATTAGACCAAGATACACTAAACGAAATAAGCGAACTTAATGCGTACGATATAGCAAGTGCTTCATGGTTAAATAACTATGTATATTCAAGGGAGTGGGATGAATTTTCCTAAGAGATTGTATCATAAGCATAAAGCGTCTTTTAATCTCTCCTTGAAAAAATATGTCGAGTTGAGAGATAATTAGGCTTTTCTTTATGGAAAATAATTTTCTTTAAGTTTTAACATTCGTATTAACTTTATATTTATATCATTAATTTCAATTTTTTATATCTTAAAGACTATATATTAGTTTAAATTTCTTAATGATGAATGAATAGAATATTTTTATGAGTGGCACTTTTGTGGCACTAATGAAAATTTAGAGTTTGATTTTATTTTTCTGAAAATACTTTAAAAACGGCTATCGTAGGGAGTAAAAATGTGGTGGACCCTCAGAGATTCGAACTCTGGGAGGTATAACCCTCGCCGGTTTTCAAGACCGGT
>KB226921.1_pt87 | contig 15674 bp, 16 predicted proteins | sample 524768 | NCBI WGS metagenome assembly AMQJ01 (sample SAMN00998488, study PRJNA167727) | sediment metagenome | isolation source: subsurface aquifer sediment | place: USA: Rifle, Colorado | collected Aug-2009
GTAGTTGAGCGAAAGAATGGTTTTGAATCGATTGGTTGGTGTATAAAGGAGTTTTAAACGTCCATTGAAAACATCAAATTTGTCGGCCGTTTTGTCCGTGAATACATTGGTAAAATAGCCATCGCTATGCGCATACGCTCCGCCAACAATCAAGGCTACTTTTTTTCCGAGTGCTTGGTTGGTGGAAAAGGAAGTTTTTACATGATTGTTTACTCCATATTCCAGTTTTAAACTAGCTGCGGATGTAAAACCAGGTTCAGGAGTGTAAATTTTGATAATTCCTCCCATGGTATTTCTTCCGTAAAGTGTTCCTTGTGGTCCACGCAATATTTCAATTTTATCGATATCGAAAAATTCAAAATTAAAGCTGCCTTTATCAAAATAGGGAACATTGTCGATGTATAAACCCACTGAAGGAGAATTGATGCGTGCGCCAATACCACGAATATAAATAGGAGTAGTGAGCCGCGAGCCATAATCGGGCATAAAAAGATTGGGAATGCGGGCACTTAATTCCGGCAATGAATTGATGTTTTGTTCCTGAATTTCTCGTTCAGGAATCAAAGAAGTTGCCGCTTGAATTTGCTGCAAATTGTCTTCTGTTTTCGAAGCTTGAATGATAATTTCCTTTAAACGAATCGTATCAGTTAACAATACTATGTTTTTTTGCGCGAAAGTAAAGTTGGTGAGCAAGGAGACAAGTAGGAGTAGTCTGTATTTCTTCATATGATTAATTAATTTAGTTTATGGCTGCAATTTTAGAGATCAAATTTGAGGAAAATCTGAAGTTTTGAGCTTTTGCATCAAAACGGGAGGCTACTTAATGAAGAAATCGAAGAAGCCGTGTGCTTCAAATTTGGAAGACAGTTTTTGTGAAAGAGACCATCAATCAAATTGTTGGATTGCTGGTTTTACAAAAAGCAGTAAATCAGATATATAGATTCTTGAATGTGTCGATTGATCTTCAAATCATCTTATCCGAAAAATAGAGAAAACAATCTGAATTCTGAAGATTCTGTTTTCTTGGATTGGCTATAAATTGCATCTATTTTTAATGGGCTTGTTCAAAAGGGCTTATTCGTCGCGATTTATAGCTTCTGATGGAAACTTTAGCATCACATGATGTTTGTTTTCTTGATAAAAATAGAGAATTTCGATTCCGAATAATTCCGTAATTTTTTTCACAATTGCCAAGCCCAATCCAAGCGATTTTTTCGAATCGCTTGATTTGTAAAAGCGGTGAAATAGTTTTTCGGCTTCCACTTTGAGTGGAGCTCCTGAATTGACAATTTCGAATTGCTGGTTTGTAAGCCGTATCTCAATGCTTCCGCGTGGAAGTGTGTGACGCACTGCATTTTTTATCAGGTTAAGAAATAGAATATCAGAAAGATAAGGATTTATTTTTAGTGTAACGTTTGGCTCAAAGGCTACCACCAATTCGAGTTCCTTGGATTGAATTAATTCTTCGTAATTTTCCAAATGTCGTTCGATAATATTTTTTGGGGAAACGGTTTCTATTTCAGGAAATTGATGGTTTTCGATTCGGGTAAGCAGAATAAGTGTTTTGTTTAAGCGAGCCAACCGATTGGAGGCATCGTAGCTGTCGGCAATGAGTTTGTAATCTTTTTCGGTCAAATTTTTGCTTTGCAAAAGCAATTCCAATTTGGCATTTATAATGGCCAATGGGGTTTGAATTTCGTGCGACGCATTTTCGGTGTATTCTTTCATTTTCAGATAATCGCCGGCTATGCGTTTGCTCATACGCATAAGTACCGACTTCAAATCGTCGAATTCCTGAATGTCGGTTATGGGCAAATCTAAATCGCCCTGAGCGTTTAGATCGAAACGATTTAGCTTGTCCAGAGTCTTGTAGAAATTCTTCCAAATTTGGTGGGAAGAATATTTATTTGTAATCAGCAGCGCAATAATCAAAACAATCACCAGCAGCGTCATCAATAGGAAAATATTGACAATGAGTTGGTCTGTTTCTTCCAATGGACGAATAATCCGGATTTCAAGAGCATTCTCTTTGGTGGAAGTGATAAATTTCATTTGGCGATAGGGCAGAAATTTCCCAACTTGTGAGTGGAAGATGAGTGTATCCTGAAACCGAACTGCGGTATCCAGAAGAGTCGAAACCGATTTGATAGGCATCACTTGGCACGCTCCAATATAAAATCCCGCATCAATTGAATGACTGTCGGGTTTTTGAAAAAAAGCCTCTTTCGCTTTTAGCAATTCATTGTTTATATATCTATCTACTTGTGTACGAAGTGTGTAATAAAAGGCGATGAGCGCAAATAAAAAGGTAAACAAAGCAATGGAAAGGAAGTTTAGACTTGTTCTTGTTGATAATTTCATCTCGCGGTTTTGTTTTTACCTTAAAGGATTATGAATTTCATTGCTAAGATTTCGGATTACGAAACGTCAAATTTATAACCAACTCCATAAATTGTTTTTATGTAATCGGTACAGCCTGTTTTTACAAGTTTGTGTCGAAGGTTTTTGATGTGGGTATAGATAAAATCAAAGGAATCGGCTGTATCCATATAATCGCCCCAAAGGTGTTCGGCTATGCCCGATTTTGTGATGACACGGTTTTTGTTGGAGAGGAAAAAAACCAGCAATTCGTATTCTTTTCGCGTGAGCAAAACTTCTTTGTCTTTAACAAAAGCGCGATGCTCGTCGGGAACAATTTTGATTTCGTTGAAATTTATTTGGTTGTCGCCACTGAAATGGATTCGGCGGTTGATGGATTTTAGATGCGCATTTAATTCGGCTAAATGAAAAGGCTTGGTGAGATAATGATCGGCGCCAATATCAAGTCCTTCAATTCTGTTTTCGAGCGATATACGAGCCGAAATAATAATAATTCCGGAAATAAGGTTGCGCTTTTTCACCAAACGAATAAGGTCCAGTCCGCTACCGTCGGGCAAATTGATGTCAACAATCAAGCAATCGTATTCATAAAGTTCTATTTTCCCGGCTCCATCTGCAAATGTATTTACCGCCTCGCAAATATGTCCTTCGTCCAAAAGATATTCCTGAATAGAATTTGCTAAATCTCTTTCGTCTTCGATGAGTAAAATTTTCATTTCCTTGGAATTTAGTTAGCCAAAAATACAGAATTTCCTTTGAGTGTTCACTCGCTTTTTTTTTACAGTAAAATTGGAGTAAATCTTGCTGTTTTGATCAATATATTTCGTTTACTTTGTAGAACTCAATTTTAGATCAAAAAAAATGGCAACGATTACCGCTCATCAAATAGCCTTGTGGATTCATTATTTCATAAGTGGAGGCTTTTTGATCAATGCTCTTTGGCTTTTGATTCGGGTGGCAAGAGGCACCTATCTTAAATTGCCCTACAATCAGTTGGACAAGACTTTGGCCTATCTCTTTATTGTCAATTTATATTTGCAATTGCTTTTTGGATTGATACTATCTACCAATTTAAGCATCTTTGGATACGATTATCAGAGTGCTAGTGGTACAGTGGCTTCTGTATCAAAACGATTGTGGCCTATCGAACACATTGTGTTGATGCTCTTTGCTTTGTTTATAGCAAATCTGGGACTTATTTTTTCGAATAAAAGCACGCTTGCACACGAAAAGCATCAAAAAATATTTATTTATTATTCGATAGCTATTTTATTGATAGCTACTTCTTTGGCTTCCATTTATCTTTTTTAATCCGTTCGTTTTTTCTTATTGGAGTAAATTTGGTTTGAATGCCAAAAGGAGGTAAGCCCATTGCGGAAAACGCTCATTTACCGATGGCCCCAACACAGCATCTTTATAATCTTCATGCGTTAGCAAAAAGGAATAACCTAATTCTAAACTAAGATTTTTGTTGAATTTGTGACTGAGTAAAAAATCGAATTCTTTGCCAATTTGGTTGCTTTTGTTTTCGGCCGGTTGCTGCGCATAAGCCAACGCATGAAAATACATCGCAAATGAGGTGGCTTTCCCGTATTTAAGTTTGATGTTCAAGTCGGAAATTCCATGCTGACTTTGGAATTGAGTGCCAGTTGCTATGTCCATAAATCCTAAAAATCCGTGTGCAACTGATTCTACTATTGTAATGAAATATTTATCAGTCAGGTTGGTTTCAGAATATTTTTTCCCTGAATAATGGTCGTATCCAACGCCGAGACTAAAGAATTGATACTCATATTTTAGATTGGCAGTGTAAAGATGCGCTTGATGCGTATTTCCTAAACTATTTTTGCCAAATTGATAATAAGCCGAGCCATTGAAATTGAAGCCTCCAAGATTAACTACCGGATTCACTCCAGTCGTGTTCAATCCATACGTGGTAATTGTTCCTGCTTTTTGATATCCGGCAAGCACATTTAATAGATTTAATTCAAATTTTGGATTGAATTTTTTCGAAATCCAAATCCAACTCATTGATTTGTAGTTTTTAATCAAATAGGGAGTGGCTTCCAAAATCGCTGTCGAAGAATTGTTCGCAGCAAGTCCGAAATCAATTTTTGTTCCATTGTGCTGATATTCAATAATTGCAGCATCATGAGCGGCACCTTGCATACTCCAATTACGAGTCGAAAACATCCTATTGTCGCCATATTCTATTGACTGTCGTCCAATTTTCAATCCTAATGTTGGATTGAAATGGTATTTAATCCAAGCTTCGTGCATCAATAGTGGTTTTGTGGAATTTATGACGAAGGTTTCTCCCCAAGCGCGTGCGTCTTGAAAGGAAAATCGAAGATCAAAAGCTTTGCTATTATAATCCAAAATAAGTCGACTTCTTTGCGAAATCACAAAAGCAGGTTCGGCCGTTTCGGGAAGGATATTTTTGTAGCCTTGGCGAATTTCTGTAAGGGTTCTAAAATCTCCACCAAGACTTATTTCTGCTCCATTGGGTAGTTTTATTTGGGCATGCAGGCCAAATGCGATGCAAACAAGTGCGAATGTTATAAACTGTTTCCTCATTTTTTTCTTTCGTATTTTATGGTTTAGTTGCTTCTAATTAATAAAAGAATATATCTCCCACGCTGGTGGAAAATAGTCTGAAACGTATTGTTTAATGCCGAGGTCAAAAATAAACCAATTTGTTAATTTAAAAACAACATGAAAATAAATTATTCTTTCGATCTAAATGCAGCGTAGGCCATTGATAGCCAGCCAATCATAAAAAGTACGCCACCAAACGGAGTAAAGTATCCCATGGCTAATTTTGCAAAAACGATAAGATACAAACTTCCGGAGAAGAAAGCAATTCCTGCTAAGAAGCTAAATCCGGCCCAGTTCAATAGTTTAGTTTGTGTTGGCCAAATTTTGTACGAAACAGCCACAAACAACAATGCCAAAGCATGATGCATTTGGTAGCGGACCGCTTTTTCGAAGGTAATGGCTGTAGCCGAATCCAAATATTTGGCTCCACCGTGAGCGCCCCAAGCGCCAAGCGCAACAGCCAAACCTGCTAGGAGGGCACCGCTTATAAAAAAGGTTTTTTGCATAATTCCAATTTATTTTAATGTATAAAAAATCTCAATCGAGCAGAATGGTTAAAGCCAATCCAAATCCTTTGGTTTGGTATTCGTTTTTACCTAATAAATCAAAAGGAGCATTGATAACTAAGATAAAATGCTCTGCCTTTTCGATAGCAATTCCTGTGTTCAATGTTAAGAGGTATGAATCGTCAGTTGGATTGCTGTAGAATTTGTAATTATAGCTGAGCGCAGCTAAGAAATTTACATTTTCTAAAATATAATAGCCGATTGCTGAATCTAAAAATACGCCATGGGTATGCCCTGCAATAGTTTCTTCGGTGTGTTTCTGAAATTGAGCATCAAAATCAAAACACATTTTCTCATTTATCTTATATGTAAAAATCAATCCGCCCACAAACGAAGGAGTCATTTCGTGTGCTGAATTTCGGCGGGCGTAAACTTGATTTCCCACCAATGTATTGTAACCACCTAAAATGCCCATACTTAAACTTCCTTCGAAAGGCAATTTGTATTTGGCTCCAAACCGGACTTCACTCACATCAACAGGCAAGGTTACTCCAATTTCAAAATTTTTAAATAGTCCGTATGTAAACCGAAATCCGGAAGTGGAAAATTTAAGGGTAGAATCGGCGGTTGAAAATAAATCCTGCCGATTCGAGTTGCTATCGAAATAATGATTGGACAATGCATAAGCGAAAAAAGGTTCAAATTCGATTTTGTTTTCGGCTACAGGCGTTGTACAAACGGCGCCAATCTTAGAGGCGGATAGGCCGCCAATTTGACCAAAAACAGGAATACTTATTACACCGATGAATAAAAGTAGTAGTTGTTTCTTCATATTGTAATTCATATTTAATTTGAAAAAAAAAGATTAGCTACCAATGGTAGGTTTCAACAGTTCTAAATGTTTTTATAAAATTTGTCAAATATAGAATCCAAACATAAAACATAGCAATCCCAATACCTAGGTAAATTGGAAGTAGTGCGTATTTTGGTATAAATGGGGTATGCCTCAATGCAATTCCCATTGCTACCATAAGTAGAATCAATAACTTGTCTTTCAGAATATGAAACTCCCAGATGCTTATTTTGGGGTCTCTATAAGACTTTATGCGCTCGATATTTTTGATGTTTAGTTTATGAAACACCAAATAAATTTTTATCAAAGCTAAAAACACGGCCAGTACAGTCGCAAATTTTAGTTGGCTCGAAGATAGAAATTCAATCCAGCTATAAGCTCTCGCTAACAGAATAAAACTGGCTGTTAGCCAAATTATTCCGGTAATGAGTAAAAGCGTGTTTTGTTTAACTCTTGGCATGTGGCTTTTTATTTCTTTTAAACAGAAAAATATAGTAGCGAAAGCTGGCCAAAAAAAGTGCGAATCCAATTCCAATATACAATGGGCTTAAAAGAAATTTCGGGATAAAGGAGGCGTTTCTCATAAAAATGCCTAGGCTCATCATAAAAGCGATTAAGATGTAACTCGACCATTTTTGAAATGCCCAAATACAAACTTTGTTTTGGTATTGATTGATTCGTTCTATGTTTTTGTTTGCTAGCCCGGAGAATCCAAAATAGGCGATGGCGCTGCCAAGAATCAGCCCGCCAAAAATAGCAAGAATCATTTCTGATTGGGTAAGTTTAACAACCCAACGAAATGCAAGACGAATTAAGAATAAACCAACACCGGACCACAACAATCCGGAGATAAGAATCAGAACATTTTTAGAGGCTTTAGGCATATCAGTAAAAAATAGAACCAAGAATGATGATAAGCATTGCTGATGCCATGTAAAGAGAAGCCGCCTTAAATACTTGAAAATTTGACTTTTCGCTAGGAAAGACTAGGCTATACACCGCAAATCCGAATGATATAGCGGCAAAAATAAGGAGTATTCGTACAAAACCCCAAGAAAGTCCCAAAATAAATGCTCCCAAAGCAAATGCAAAGGCGGATGCGATGGTTGAAAGCGCAATAATCAATCGGGCATTTTTGAATCCGTATTTGGCTGCAAATGTGGGAATTTTAGCTTTGTTGTAATCCTCAAAATGACGCATATTGAAAGTCATAATATGGGTTGGAATCCAGAATAATATCGAAAAAGCCAGAAGTATTCCAGTCATATCTATTTCTCCAACACCCAAAACACGACCTGCCAAAATGGGCATTCCACCCGAAATTCCGCCCCACACAATAGACCAGGCCGATGTTCTTTTGAGCCAGATGGTATAGATAACAAAGTCGATAAACAAACCCATGAAAATAACAAATGCATATAAGGGAGATAAATAATAGGCCAAACCTAATCCGACTACATTCAATATTGTTCCGAAAATAATGGCTTCTTTTACACTGATTTTATTAGCCGGCAAAGGACGTTGATTTGTTCTGTCCATTATCGCGTCAATATCTCTGTCCCAAATCATATTGTAAACAGTTGTTCCGCTGATGGAAAAGAATAAACTAAGAATCATTCCTAAAGTTAATTCTATGCTGGTATATGGACAGCGTGAGCTGAAGAATCCTGTAACGCCAGTTAACAACAACAAAAATGTTTGTAAACTTTTGATCAGTTGCCAATAAATTTTCAGTTTGTTCTTAAGTTGGTTTAGCATTGGTTTGTTTTTGAACAATTCAATTATAAGCGCCGAGTGCCGGTGCTTATAATTGAATTGTAAGTTTTAGTATTTGAAATCTTTTTTATTCCAAAGTGATTGTTTCTGTTGGAATCGGTTTTACAAAATCGCGTGCACATCTAAATCCGATATTAAAATCGTAATAGTCTGGCCCTGCACTATTTCTTCCCCAAACAAACAGATCGTACTCATAGTTTGTAAAACTTCCACCGCGTAGATATCTGTAATGAACATCAGGATAATCGTCGCCTACCCACTGCCAAACATTACCGCCCATATCGTAAGCACCACAAGGGCTTCTGTTGTCTTCGGTTTGATAATCACCGTATTTATTTCCATTGTAGTATCCTACTGGCGCTGTTCGCGCGATATTTCCTCCCAATAATTTTTGCAAGGCATTTTTGCTGCTTCCATAATTGGTTATGTTTGCGCTTATATGATCGCCCCAAGGATAAGCTCGGGTATCTGTGCCTCGTGCCGCTTTTGCCCATTCTTTTTCTAAAGGAAGGCGGTAGCCTTTAAAATCGGCATAGGCTTTGGCGCCAAACCACGTTACCATTACAACAGGATGGTTTTCAAAACCTTTGTCAACGACGAATTTGTTTTCGATCAGCTTTATCTGTCCTCCGGGTTTGGAATAAGGGAAATGCAAATAATTTCCGGCAGGAATTTTCCATTCGTGCAAATAGCCATCAAATGGATCGCCGGGATGCGCTCCCATTACATTTCCATTTTCCAAGAAGATGCTTCCTTTTGCTAAAGCTGCATTTAAATATTCGGCAAATTGCTGATTCGTAACATGTGTTTGCATGATTTCGAAATCATAATTTATTTCCACCACTTTATTGTGCATTCCGTAATTGAATATGCCTGCAGGGACAATTACCCAACCATTTGGATCAACGCCAGTGTTTACAAATTCGATTTCGGTGTTTACAATGGGTTCGGTAGAGCAACCATAAAATGCTATTATTAAGGATAATAAAAGTATTTTTTTCATTTTACACCTCCTTCGCTATTGAATTCATTATCTCTTCGAATATTCAGTACAGGATTTGATGTTCGTTCAAGCTCAAGCTCGCTGTTTTTGGCCTCTTTTGTCCAAGTACCTTCTCCTTTGAACAGATCAAAAAGTTTCCAACCCAAGAATATAGCCATCATTACCAACAAAGAACCCAATCCAAAATCGGCTAAAATCATGGTCGTATTCATTAATCCCTGTTGAGCAACAGATTCTGGTACAAACAAAGTTTTCATCGAGAAAATGGTCATTGAAGCAAAAGCTACATCCGAACCAATTATCATGATCCAGCCAAACCATTTTCGGGTTTTGCCTTTCATTCCAACTATATCGGCATAATACATCAAGATAATTGTTGCAATTATCGCAGCCAAAATGTGCCAATGTCCGGTTAATGTGATGCGTTCTTCACGAGCCGGCCAAACGCGGAAAATCTGCTCTAGTTTCACTGCCATAAAAATTCCAATTCCACTCACGGTGAAATTCATAAAAACCATTTGCCAAGTAGGACCAAATTTCAATGGGTCGCTCAGAAGAGCTTTTAGCTTTTGAAATAAGGTCGGGTTGGTATAGCCCAATGCAATGGAATTATCGTGGATAAGCTTTTTCCAACTGAAAATAACCAGCATTAATGCGGAAAGCATGACTCCAACGGAACCGATGTAAATAAAAGTATGAGCCAAATGAGTCCAAACTACCGACCAAACTCCACCGGAAATAATTAAAGTACCAATAATCATTAAAGGCATCGCAATTTTGTGAAAAAGACCTTTAAACTCTAACCAGCGTCCCACAATTAAAGTAATTGATACCGCAATTAATGTGAGCATAATATGCAAGTGACCGATAATCGCTTTTTGCAATCCGGTTTTGTCAGGATTACGAATCAGATCTTCTGCCAAAAAAGTCTCATGGCCATTCGCCCAAAACGATCCTGTTACGGCACCAAAGCCGGCAGAGATAAGCATGGCCACTGTCATCACAAAGAATGCCATACGTTCCATATCCATACCGCTTTTGAAATGAGCAAATGCTTTGTCGGTTACGTAATATTCTTTTTTCCATGGATTGAGGGCAAATGCAAGCATTATCCCGGCAAAAAATACCAGCGATTGCCCGACCAAGAATAATCCGTGAAATGTGAAATTGTGTCCCCAATAGGCAAAGCCAAGGCCAAAAACCATGGCTGTAATATAGCCTACAGTTACAAGCATATTTATGTTTTTTTGCTCGTGCTTCCGCATTGGAATGATTGAAGTCATCATGTAAACTTCAATAGCAACAACAGCCATTGCAATGGTGTGATAAAGCATGATGATTCGGCCGGCTCGTTCTGCTGGATTCATGTCCATGCCCAGCCATTTGACGGTCAAATCGCGTATTCCCCATTCAACCATTGGTCCTGATAAGGTGTTGAAAACAGCCGTTACAATGGAAACCAATGCAATGGCCGTAAGTATCAGTCCTTTGGTTGACGTGAAGAGATAATTAAATCTATTCATTGTTTGTTTTTTTAGAGTATTTGTAAATAGTGTAAAAATGTTTCCTACTTATTATGAAGATGTTTCATAAATCCATAAGTGAAAGCCAGAGTCATAAGAAAAAGAATAGGGGTGAGAATGGTGAAAACAAGCTCTGCCGTGAAAATTCCTAATAAAGGTTTGCCAGCACCCAAAAATGCAAGTGCAATTCCACCAATACCGATAAGAGTTCCGCCAACCGTTACCCAAATAAAGCCGCTATTAACCAATTTTTTTGAAACAAGGAGAATAGGGATAAAGAAAATGGTTAAACCAGCTATACTATGAAAAATTGGATAGATGAACTTTGCATTTAGAAGCCCTAAGTTCAGTAAGACGATTAACAAAAACCCCAAGACCAATAATCCCATATAGGCTTTTGCATACTTTTGATAAAATTCACATACGAGTCCTGTCGCGATGCCAAAAGGAATAAGTGTGGCAACAATTTTAATTTCAGGACGAGCGAGCACTGCAAAATCAAACAAAATAACCAAAACTCCCGCTACAAAAAGTACCGCAAATGCAGTGATGTAATGGAACAAAAAATTCTGTTTTACATTCGATTTCTTGGCTGCTTGTAAGAATCTGAAAATGAGATAAACAGCAGTTAATCCTGTCAATAAAAGAAGGGCTTGATCCAATAATGTTGTTTCCATAATATTTTGAGTTTAGTTGATTAAACTATAAAGGTACTTAATTGTTTAAAAGAAAACTCAATTAACATTTTATTGCTTATTGAGTCTTGTTTTTAATCTTTATTTGATGTTTTCTTCTTGCGTATCTTCTACCAAGAATTGTTTGAAAACCGGTATTAATAGGATTACTAGCAAACCAACTGACATCATGCCGCCCACTACCCATTCAAAAGATCCTCTAACAAAATAATTCCAGAACGTGGCCGAAGCGGAAAGAACTGTCGCCATCAATAATGTATTATAAGCCCATTTTTTTCGTAAGAAAACAAAAGGAACCATCAATATCATTAAGTAAGAAGCAATATAATTTCCGTAACCGCCAAGGAACAGTGCTATCGTATTTGGATTGTAAACAGGACTTGCTTTTTTAACCACAATGGATTCTACTGTTTTGTCTTTGTGTACGATATCGATTGCTTGATTGGGTTTGATTGAATCCATTTGTGCTTGCGAAATGGTAGTCAATGCAAGGGCATCATAATAATCAAGATTGGTGTATTGATTTCCGAATGGATTGTCGTGACGATCTAAATTTTCAACCTCATTCAAATATTCCGGTATAAATTCAAAATAACGAACACCATGTTGTGCATTCATAAATACCATTCCAGATACAACACCAATTGCTGTGTAAACTACGGTCTTTAGTAGTTTATTAATCAAGCTGTCTTTGTCCATCAATAAGAATGTAAAATAGGCTAGCAAAGCAATTGCCATTATCCAAAGTACTGGTGGAGTTAAGGTTACATCAGAATCAGGTGGGGAAATTCCCGGAACAGGCCCTTGCGAATAATCAGATACGATGAGTACCATCCAAGGAATAAACATAGTCATTCCCGCAACTGCTGCAATTCCAGCAATTCCGAGTCCTGTGGCTCTTGCTTCCAAACTACCTTTGTAAATTCCCCGTGCAACGACTAGCAATAAAGCTCCACCAAAGGCGATCAATATCATCCAAATGCCAAAAGTAGCACCCAAAATAGGTACTGCGGTATAAAAGTCAGGATCCAATGGAATCAATCTGCCCATTACTGCATGAAGAGCAAGTTTTAATGTGGTCATGGCTTGAGTAGGCGCAATAATCATTAAATAAAATCCAACAACTATGGCCACTATGGTGGCGATTATTCGTTGATTTTTTGTCGTTTCTTTAAACATGATTTTTTTTAATTTGATTGGTTTATAATTAGAAATAGTTCATTTGATAAATGTGTGTTTTTTATGTAAGTAAATACTTGCTTACAAAGAAAAATGATTTATTTAATATTTCCAATTATTTTGAAAGCAAAATATGTTCTTAAACTTTTGAATTGTCGCATATTATCCTAAAAATCGCATTAATTAAAGCTATTGCAGATTCAATTTAGAATCATTAAAAATTGATGATTTTTAATTTTAGAGTAAGTTTATCCTGTTTTTTGTGAAAACTGCTCATAAATTCTAAATTCGAACTTGAAAGAATTTTGGCCGAATCAAAATAGATTTAAAGAAACTGCCTTTTTTTCGGCAGTTTCTTGGCAAATGACTTAGTGAAGAAGCCTTTTACATTTATATGTAGGTTTTAGATTCCCATTCAGTTAGTAGTTTTTTAGTACTGGGGAAACAGAGATAGACTAGTAATCCAGTAGAAACCAATGGTGCGAGTAAGAACATGGAAAAACGATGAACCTCCATAATATTTACAACCGCTAAGGTATATCCACCTACCATCGACATAATTGCCGCCATTATTCCCAAAGGAATAGTGTAGGTTTTGCGTTGTAGAACGCCAAAACTTAATATCAACCAAGATGCAGATGCAAACCAAGTAACAGCAAATACAACCGCATACATTCCTTTCCATATATCGTTATAGGTTGTTGTTTGATATTTAGAAATGATAGCTACGCCATTCACATAACTCAAAACGTAAGCCATGCCTGCGATAAATAAGAAAATGAGTACCTTTCGGTTGACTTTCCCGATATACATAATCCCAAACCACAAAATGGTGGCAATAATAAAAACAGGCATCGTAGCCGCTGGTAAATCGATACTTTTGGCTGGAATGGTAGGAAAAAAGCCGGCCAACATTTGCAGTGCAGCTGCCAATGAACCGTAACGCCAACTCCATTCTTGTTTTGTTACGAAACCGTAAAGAACGGCACCCCATAATCCACTTGCCCCAATGCCTAACCAACCAAGCATCGAACTTGTAATCATTACTGCCAGTGCTTCATCTGGCCTTCCTCCAGCTATTTTCCCATGAACAACTAGCATATAGTTCTCCGCTAATAGATAAAATAAAAGTAATCCCGTAAAAAACCCAATTACGGAAATACCAACGCCTAAATAATTTATTTTTTTCATACTTGTAAAGTGTTTTGTTAGTTAAAATAAATTAACCTGATTAATAAAAAATGAACTGTTCTATATATTATCATCGCTTCAAATTCTCAATGGATTTTTTCAAAAGCTAATTCTATCTATTAACATCATACATTTTAATCAATATTCTTCTTCATTTTATGAAATTCTCTAAATCCAATTTTTTAATTGTTTTAGAAAATGTCATTATGTAGTTAATATTAACTAACATCAAAAATACAATAAAAATAGTATTAAACAACACTCATTGTGATTTATTTAATAAAAAATTAAATATTTTTTTTGGTCGGTTCCTTGTCTTTCTTTTGAAGTTTATTTGGCTGAAAAAGAGGGAAATTGATTTTTAAATACAGTGCATTATCCACCGGGCATGCATCAACACATTTCAAACATGTTTGGCAATCAATATCGCCAACAAATTCTCTATTCGCAACAGCGATATTCATTGGACATGTTTTTGAACAAAGATTGCATTGAATGCAGGTTTCTTTGTTTCGCGAAATGCCGGTATGGCTTAATTTACTTATCACGCCCAAAAAGGCGCCAACCGGACAGAGGTATTTACACCACGCTCTATCAATAAAAAGTCCTAATACGATCAACCCAATTAACAAATAGATCACACTCATAATTCCGTGCTCATTTTTGTCTTTGATAGATGCCAGACCCAAGAAGATAGATTGCAGTATCCAAAGGAAAAAGGCATACCTGAAGTATCTAGAATAGTGGTCTGTTTTATTCAATACCTTTTTGTTTTTTTTTATCCACTTTTTGTATGAGACGTTTAGTTTCCTCATAACTGAGAAATCCCCAATTTTTTTACCCAACATTCTAAGTAAGTCGAATAGCGTTCCCATTGGGCAAATCCAACCGCAAAAAACAGTGCGGAAAAGCAAAGTAGTGCCAAGAATTAGTGCAAGCACAATCAACATAAAATATTTGTTAGGGGCAAAGTTGACAATAGCATAAATGCTAAGCAGGAAAACAATTGCTTTAGTCATTCGCCTATAGATCTTTATCTTCATTTTAGTTTGACTTAAAATTTTTTGTGGTAAAATAGTGAGAACGAAAAAAATAGTTCAAAGGCCGAATTTTCTGAATGTTTTTCTGAAATTCCGACATACTTTGAAAAGCCGAATATCCATAATCGAAACAAAAATTTAATGAATTTCGATGCCAAAGGAATCAGAGGGCTCAAAACGAAATGCAAATTTTTGAACATCTAGGTTTGAAACAATTTGAGATGATGATTCGAATCAATATTGGTTTTCTTCTCGAAGATTAGAGTGTTTAAAAATCAGATTTCAACCAGTTTGATAAAAATGATAAAGAAAAAGAATCGATCGTTTGCGTTGTTTTTTATTTTAATGTTTGGATAAGTGAGATGAACAAGATATTTCCTTTTTCAACCAAATCGAATTTATGCCCTCCAAACTTCCATTGGCGAACTAAATGCCGCAGAGATCCAAAAAATAAAAGGCAAAATGTTTCAATATCCGTATTTTCCGATATTTGTTTGGTTTGCTTTAGATTTTCTAATAAATCTTTTACAATTTGCTCGTTCAACTGCTGTATTTCCATCACCTTTTCAGCCAGCCGAGTTTCGTTCTGGAAAATTTCTTCTGAAAAAATAACGGAAATCAGACTTGGGTTTTTTACAAATCGATTCAAAATATTCTCATAAAAGAAATGCATCTTATCAAATGGATTGGCCGTATTTTGTGAAATTAAATAGGCGTTTTGACTAATATTTTCCTTGAACCCATTCAGAATAGTACATAAAATATCGAACTTACTATCAAAATGTCTATAAATAGCAGGCTCAGAAGTTTTTATTGCCTTTGCTATATTTTTAATGGTTAATCCTTGTATTCCTTTTTCATCAATAATGAGGATTGCTTTTTCGATGATTTCTTCTTGTTTTTTTGATAACATAGCTGATAATTGGGGTTC
>KB223573.1_pt2 | contig 15622 bp, 14 predicted proteins | sample 524768 | NCBI WGS metagenome assembly AMQJ01 (sample SAMN00998488, study PRJNA167727) | sediment metagenome | isolation source: subsurface aquifer sediment | place: USA: Rifle, Colorado | collected Aug-2009
TTTAATCCCAAGCTCCCCAAAAAAGAAATTTATGAACTGGTGACCGCAAAATTCATACAAAATGGCGAAGATGCCCTATTGATAGGTGCCCCGGGGACTGGGAAGAGCTTTATTGCCAAGACCATTGCCCATGCGTCCATCCAATTGTTTCAGAAAACGGTTTACCGGGAGGCCCATGTATTTTTTGAAGACATGTTTGAGGCTGAACAGACTCAAAATCGAAAAAAAGTCTTCAAACTGTTTACACAGGCGGATCTTTTGGTTATTGATGATTTGTTCCTCCGGAAGAAAATGCCTAAAGATGCAGCGGATTACCTGCTGGATGTCATCATCAACCGGTATGCCAGAAGGAAAAGCACCGTGATCACTTCAAATCGCCCCATTGAAGACTGGGGCCTGCTTCTCAAAGACAATGCAGCCTCATCGGCCATGCTGGACCGGCTGCTTCACCATGGTCATTTGCTGAAATTTGAAGGGAAGAGCTACCGGCTCAAAGAGGCCCCCCAGCGGCTTTCCCAGCTGCCCAATAATAATGAGGGATAAAAAAAGGAGAAAATGAGAGATATTAAGAGAACAACTTAGGGAGTTAGCTGTTTTTGAATTCCCGATTTTGTGTTATCATTGCCGCCTACCCAGCTTCCTCAGTGGGATATTACTATTCGATCATTAACGGTAAATTGAGATCGGCCAAGTCCCTTAGATCTTAATATTCTGTCGCCGGGGGATTTTGACCCGGCCACGGGTGGGGGATTTTAAAGTGGCCATCCGGGAACGAGACACAAAAAGATATTTTATCGATTCTGGATGTCCGGGAAGAATGCTACACTCACCAGTATTTGTTTGATACTTCATAACCTGGTCAAAATTGGCTAAAGTGAAAGATCGGATAATTCCATCCAAAACTACTGAAACCAAAATTTAAAAAAGCGAAACTTAAGTTAAAGGAGTTTCTCCTTCAGAGTATCAATGCCTATCAGAGCAGCTTTTCAAGCTTTACTGCAGCGGTTTTGTCGTTGCTTGGCATAAGTTTTCAACTAATTAAAGGAAACCGAGCCAAAAGTAAAGCTGAATGTATGCTTTAAGCCGCATCTATAACCGTGGGAATGGAAATTGACGAATCCTAATTCGTGCAAAAAAGAACACAGTACTTGGCACTTTATTTGCGTTTAATTTTCGTTAAAGGTATCAAACATTTAGGCCGATGAGTTACCTAAATACCGACAACAGCAGAGGTGCTTAGCATGGAATCATGGAAATCAACTATTATTTCACCAGAAAAAACAATCATAGATACAATCAAGGTGATTGAAAGCAGCAATCCTGTTTTAACAGCGTTGGTGGTGGATGAAAACCAAAGGCTATTAGGAACAGTGACAGACGGAGATGTTCGAAGAGGTATTTTAAACAGGATTCCAATGGACGCCCCTGTAAGTAAAATCATGCACACCAACCCGATCACCTTTACCCAACATGCCGGCCCGGAAAAGGTAAATGCGACGCTCAGAAAACATCCCACCTGCAGAGCCATTCCAATTTTGGATAGCGATGGCAGAATTGTCGATTTAATATTGAAAAAAAACCTATTTGAAGATAAAATTCTTAATCCGGTTTTCATTATGGCTGGTGGATTAGGAACCCGGCTGAGGCCGCTGACCAACGACTGCCCTAAACCCATGCTCCCTGTCGGCAATAAGCCGATTCTTGAAATCATATTGAACAATTTCATTGAGAGTGGTTTTTCTAATTTTTATATTTCCGTAAATTATAAAGCTAAAATGATTGAGGAGTATTTCGGCGATGGTTCTAATAAAAACGTATCTATTACCTATTTAAAAGAAAAGAAACGCCTTGGTACCGCCGGTTCTCTAAGCCTATTAGAATCCATTCCCAATGAACCTGTCATCGTAATGAATGGAGATTTGCTAACAAAAGTCAACTTCAGCCAATTGATAGACTTCCACAAATCAAGCGGAGCTATGGCCACCCTTTGCGTTCGTAAACATGATCTTCAAATCCCATTTGGTGTGGCTGAGGTCGATAATTGCAGGCTAACCGGACTGGAAGAAAAACCTGTGAACTCAATGTTTATAAATGCCGGTATTTATGCACTTAATGCAGATGCTATAAAAATGATCCCCCCAAATGAGTACTATGATATGACTGATCTGTTTTCAAAGCTTCTCAGGCAGGATAAACAGCCTGCCGTTTTTCCGGTACGGGAATACTGGCTAGATATCGGTCGTATTTCAGAATATGAAAAAGCGGGAGAGGTCTACCCGACGCTGTTCGAAAGCTGAAAGCTTATCAAAAAGGCACTGATATGAGATTCATCCCACCAGACAATAAAACTGGATATGATATCACTCTGTTCACAGATGCATCCGATACATGGATTTATCCATGGCTGGAAAAAATAAAGCATGAAATCGGAAACTACCACAGGGTTATAATTGTAACGGAGCATAAGGACATCCAAAAAGGTGATTTTAATTTTATCTTAGGTTCCACAAAAATTATACCTAAAAGCATACTTAAACTCAATCTCCTTAATTTGGTGGTGCATGAAAGTGAGCTTCCCCTTGGCAAAGGATGGTCTCCTCTGTCATGGCAGGTACTGTCCGGTAAAAACCAAATACCTGTTGTTCTTTTTGAGGCTGTTCCGGATCTGGATTCAGGCAGAATTTTCATCAAAGACACCATATTGCTGAACGGCACAGAGCTTTTACCCGAAATCAGGGAAAAACAGGGCGAAAAGACTCTTGAAATGATTTTGGAATTCTTAATAAAGTGGCCGGACATACAGGGATACCCGCAAAAAGGGGAAGAAAGCTTCTATCCAAAAAGGACGGAGAAAGATGATATGCTGGACCCGAACAAAACAATTGCAGAGAACTTTAACCACCTCAGGATAACCAGCAATGAGGACTATCCTGCATGGTTTAGCCATAAAGGGAAAAAATATATCCTAAAAATCTATCCTTTTGAGTAAAAAATTATGGAAAAAATTATGGAAAAAATAAAACTGGGTAATACTGAAGTTGGAACAAAGGATAAGTGCATGTTTTTTGCAGAAATCGGAGCAATGTATGAATCACTTCAGGATATGAAAAAACTTATCCGTCTTTGTAAGAAAGCCGGAGCGGATGCCGTCAAAATTCAAACTTTCAAAGCGGAAAATTTGGCATTGCCGGGATCTGAGTTTACTTTGGAAAACGGCCAAACCATATCCCAGTTTGATTTTTTCAAACAATATGAAATCTCTGCGAAAGTCCATAAAATTCTTTTTAAGTATGCCGAGGAAATCGGCATCATGATGTTCTCAACACCAAGCCACGTTGAAGATGTCGAGCTACTGGAGAAACTGGGAACGCCTTTTTATAAAACCGGCTCGGATGATTTAACAAACCTCCCCTTTCTAAAGTACATTGGGAAAAAAAACAAACCGGTAATACTATCCACAGGTATGTCGACACTGTCAGAGATCGAAACCGCAATTCATACGGTACAACGGACCGGAAACGATCAAATCATTCTTATGCAATGTACGACATCTTACCCTTCAAGCCCAGAGAATGCCAACCTGAAGGTCATACAGACATTAAAAAACACCTTTGGACTCCCTGTGGGATACTCCGACCATGTTCCGGGAAGCCTTCCTTCTGTTTTGGCGGCAGCCATGGGAGCCTGTGTAGTAGAAAAACATATGACACTCGACCGGAAGTTAAAACGTCCAGATTATGAAGTGTCCGCCGAACCTGATGAACTACACCAAATAATTCAGCAGATACGCATGATCCCTGTACTGAAGGGAAGCGGTATTAAATCAATTGCCCCTTCAGAAAAAAAATGGCGTAGAAATGCCAGAAAAAGCCTGGTAGCATCAAAAAATATTAAAAAAGGTGAATTATTCACCGAAAATAATATCAGCATAATGCGCCCGGGTTCAGGTATCCATCCCGGCCACCTTGAATTTGTATTGGGAAGAAAGGCTCTGAAAAACATTCCCAAACATCAGATGATTTCCAAGGATATGTTTTGAAACGATTCGCACTTGAATTGCCAGGAAATAAGTTATGATCATTATCCGCCTGGATGCGAACCACCAAAAAGGTATGGGGCATCTTTTCAGAATGATGGTGCTCTCCGCTGAATTATCCAAAGCCGGATTCAAATGCCGTTTTGCCGTAAGGTCAAATTCAGTTACTGAAACCATATTGGAAGAAAAGAAAATTCCATATTTCAGTTTTTCTCCGGATGTACTGGAAACGGACATTATTGAGAGCATATTTAGTCGTTATCGTGTGATTGACGCTTGGCTTTATGACTTGCTTGATACGGCCCCCGAATGGATAGAAAAGATTCAATTCACCGATACCCCTGTGATGTGCATTGATGATCTTAAAGGGGGACCTCAAAAAGCCAATCTTGTGATCAACCCAATATGTGGTTGCTGGGAGAATGTTCGAAGAAGGTTTAAATGGAAACCCAATGTGCTCAACGGGCCTGAGTACGCCATTTTGAATCCGGAGCTGGCTGAGCTTCATCCCATAGAGTATGATTCAGGGCCATTCAAAATAGGTATTTCTATGGGAGGAAGTGACACCCATGGTGCCAGTGTCGCTATAGCCTCCGTCTTATCACCCCTGGACTGCCCGGACCTTGAATTCCATTTCTTTTTAGGCCCCCATTTTGCTCATTTTCAAGAAATCCAAACCGTACTTAGGGATTGTTCAGCAGCGTATAAAATCCACAGAGCAGTACCCGATTTATTGAAAGAATTGATAAAAGCACATTTGGTTATTTGCGGAGGCGGTCAGACCCTGTTTGAATTGCTGTCGTTGGGAATGCCTGTGCTTGCACTGGCAAATGAGTTCCACGAAGAAAGGACTATAGACTATTTTACCCGTAAGAAAACCTGCATAAACCTGGGGTCCATCCATGGAAAAATTGGTACCGATATTCTGGTGGACACTGTTTTGAATGCAGAAACCATATATCCCTCCCTTCTTTCAATGGGCAAAAAAGGTAGCCTACATGTTGGGCACAACGGGGCGGCCAAATGCCTAAAAGCACTACTAACAATGATTGGAAAAAACACTTCCAAGGCATTTGGAATCAAATAAAAACTTAGGTTTGATATCAGATGATAGTTTCAAACGAAATGATGGAATAGAATGAATTTAGGAATTATTATCCAGGCGAGAATGGGATCTACAAGACTTCCGGGAAAAGTGCTAAAAAAGATTGGTGCCCTGAATCTTTTAGAACACATTTTATTCAGGCTCAAACGCCTCTCCCATACCGCACAAATTATTATTGCCACCTCAACACATGCCCGGGATGAGGAAATTTTCCGATTCTGTACAGTCAATAATGTGATGTGCTTCAGGGGAGCCCATGAGAATGTACTCAAACGGTACTATGACTGTGCAGTAGAATTTAAATTGGACCATATCGTCAGGCTCACTGGAGATGATCCCTTTTTCGACATTGGGGAAATTGATAATTTAATTAATCTGCATCTGGAATCAGACGCAGACCTTTCACATTCCTACCCGGCTCTCCCATTGGGTGTAGGTGCGGAGATATTCACCTTTCAGGCCCTGGAAAAAAGCTATATGTCGACGACCGATCCATACCATTTGGAACATGCAGATGAATATATATTGCAAAACGCGGATTTTTTTAAAATAATGATACTGGAGGTTCCAAGAGCAAAAAAAAGAAGCGATATCAGGCTTACTGTAGATACCCCGGAAGACTATCGGCGGGCTTGTTACATTGCTGAGACCGCAGGAAAAAAGTACCTGACCACCGAATTGGCCATTACATTTGCAGAAAAATATGAACATATGAGGGGCATCTGATTTTGAAAACGGCAGTGATCCACCAGCCTGATTTTTTACCTTACATAGGTTTTTTCCACCGACTTCTATATTGTGACGTTTTTATTATTTTAGATAATGCTCAGTTTAACAGAGCAAGCAGTAAAACCTGCTGGCATAACAGGGATAAAATTAAAACTCCCAAAGGTGAAAAATGGCTCACCGCCTCCATAAAAAAAGCCCCTTTAGGCACGCAGATCAATAAGATCAAATTATCCGACACGTTAAACTGGAGAAAGGATAATCTGAACCTGATCAATGAAAACTACAGGAAGGCAAAATACTTTGATGAAATAATACCCCATATCAAAGAAATCTATGAACATGAAACGGACAACATGAGCAAATTCAACCTGTTTGGGATCAATAAATTGATGGATATGTTTGATATCACCACTGAGACACAGCTTGCAAGCAGGTTGGACTGTAGGGGCAGTTCAAACCATCTTCTTATTGACATATTGCAAAAAATAGAGGCCGACAGGTATCTTTCAGGCACGGGAGCCAAAGCATATCTGGATTCTTTGGCATTTGAGAAAGCCGGTATCCAGGTGATATGGCAGGAATTCAACCATCCTGTCTATCACCAATGCCATGGTGAGTTTATCCCTTTTTTGACTAGTTTTGATCTGTTTTTTAATTGCGGCATAACCGCCTCAAGGAGTATTTTAAGAAACATATAAACTATGTTTGCTATAATAACTTTTCACTCGCCGGACAATATACAGGGTAAAGCATGGAACCTAAACTGAAACCTCTTCCGGAAACCATCCTTCTGGAGACCACCAACCACTGCAACCTAAAATGCAAAATGTGTCCCCAAGGACATAATATGGTCAAGAACAAAGGGTTTATGTCAATGGAATTATTTAAAAAAGCCATCGACGAAATCAAATCCATCAAAGGCTACCATCCCCAAATAGGTCTGCATGCCACAGGTGAACCCTTATTGCATAAAAACTTTTCACAGATGGTCAGGTACGTGAACGATGCGGGTTTTTATACAATGATCCATACCAATGGTTGCCTTTTAAACGAAGCTCTTGCCCGGGATCTGGTGGTAGCAGGAATATCCGAAATCACCTTCAGCTTTGAAGGAGAGGACCCGGAAAAATATCCGCAAATCAGAGTAGGAAGCAATTTCGATACAGTGGATAAAAATATAAAATATTTTTTAAAAATCAAAAACAACACACGTGTTATCATAGAAATTCTTAAATTCAGAGGAATTGATCAGGATCTTGCCATTAAAGATGAGTTCAAGGATCAATACCCAGGTGCAGAGTTCAACAGCTATTTTGCAAGCAACTGGCACGGCACGCTGAATGACGAGGCACTAAGGGAGAATGAAATCCACACACAACAACCGGAAGTATGTCCATCGGTCTTAAAAAACCTGATTGTAGCTTGGGACGGAAAAATTCATCCCTGCGGTAAAGATTTTGATAACCGGTTGATTATCGGGGACCTGCAAAAGGAAACGATTATTCAACACTGGAATGGAACAGAAAGGCAACGGCTTTTTGAAAAAATGAAACAAAATGAATATAGTTCGCTGAAACTTTGTAAAAATTGCAGTGCGCCTTTTACAGTTAGAACTAAAGAACGAGCCCTCCAACAATAAAGGATACAATGTTTTGATCCGCTGGCTAAAACAAAGAGAGATGAGGACATCATCGCGGAGCCTGGAAAAATGGTTTCTGGAAACAGCGTCAGGAAAAAAAGAATACCCAATGTCCGTATTACATCACAAACCTATGGATATACTGGGGCTGAAGCAGGATATTGTTAAAAATTTTCAACGAAAAATAGATGAAAGAAACCATGACAAAGCAAAATGGATGACTGAAGAAAACCTGGAGAGGGTTTCAGCATGTCCCATTTGCGGCTCAAGCACCCAACACGCAGATGCAATCATGGATCTTACAAACACCCGATACGTTTGCTGCAGGCAATGTCAGCATGTGTATTTACTCAAAAGGCTTACCAGAGATGCTCTTGAAAGGTACTTTAAATCGGATCTTAATGTAAACTGTATGTATGCAGATCCCGAAATTTCCCAAAAGCGGATAGAGGAAGTAGCCAAACCCAAATTAAACTGGGCCATTGATCAATACAAGAACCAGTACGGAGAGGTTCCCGAATCCATACTTGACATCGGTTCCGGTGCCGGTCACTTTGTACAAGCCGCAAGGGAATATGGTTTAGCTGCAGATGGTATCGAAATCAGTGAATCATCTAGAACGGATTGTAAAAAACTGTTTGGATTTGACCTGATCAATACAAATTTTTATGAATCAGATTTAGATCTGACCCAATACGATCTTATTACCTTCTGGGGTGTACTAGGACTTATATATTCGCCGACCGACATGTTGTCAAAGGCATTCGACTGCCTAAGACACAGTGAAAAAGGCATGCTGATTGCCAGTGTTCCAAAATGGAATTCTTTTGGCACTTCAGTGCAAAATATCCATACTGATACCATAATAAGGCATATGAATGTGCTGGGCCACATTCATATATATTCGGAATCTTCACTTGCCACCGCATTTGTTAATGCCGGTTTTTCGCCATGCGGTGCCTGGTATTACGGTATGGACATATATGAATTCTTAATGCAACTTTCATATCTTTCAAATATACCTTCTTTGCCGGAAAAAACCGCACAATACATAAACCCGCTTCAAATGACAATTGATCATGCCGGACTCAGTGATGAAATTGCATTGGCTGGAACAATATAAAGAGTTCTCACATGGATAACTATTTTTTGATAACCGGCATGTTTCGATCCGGAACCACTTTGATCTCGAAAATGCTTCATGCTCACAAGGAGATTAGCTGTATACCAGATGCATACTCACCCTTTTTCAACGGATTCAGGGACTGCATAGCAGGAGCCGGGTTTCCATTAAGAAAAATCCCCCCCCTTCAATACCTGGGGGACTATTTTGCGGATGACCGGGATGTCGAACTCTATGAAGCAATTCAATCTGCACCCTTCGACCAGCCATTTCCGAAAGAGATAAAAATGTCCGTAACCTCTGCCATTAAGCACAGGGGCAGAATGACGTCTCCAAAAGTCATATCCATCCTTGATCAAATCAAGGCAAAGACATTTCAGGGTGCATACAAAGAACTGATATCATTGATCCGGCAAGCCTACGGCACGGGAAAAGAAATCTGGACCGGCAATAAGGAAGTCTGGATTTCAGAATTTGCTCCCCACATCTTAAACGCATTCCCGAATTCAAAAATCATCCTGGTAAACAGGGACCCAAGAGCTGTACTGGCATCAAAAAACGTGGGAAGCCTAAACGCGGCACCGGGTATCCGGCAGGAAAAATATCCCTGGTTGTTTCTGATTAGGCAATGGCGAAAAATTGCCATCATAAACTGGATGTTGACCGAAAACGCATTGCTAAAGGATAGAATCTTATCTTTGAGGTATGAAGATGTTGTTAGAGAGCCTGAAAAATATGCACGTAAAATATCCTCCTTTCTCAATCTGCCATTCGATAGAAACATGATTCATCCTGAGAAATTTACAGATGGGCAAGGAGATGTCTGGGTTCAAAATTCAAGCTACAATACCATTAATAAAAAGGACGGCTTTCTACAATTTAAAAAAACAAAACCCCGTTTTGATTCGTCCAGAATAAATAAGTGGGAAACAGCCTTGACGGAAAAACAGATCCGGTATGTTGAACAGCTTTGTTATACTGAAATGAAACTTCATGGATATAAACCAAAGCTGTCATCTTCACTTCACCTTGGAGATGAACTTATTTTCAACCCACCCTATGCTAAGGTTAAAGAACTTCAAGAATGGATACAAAAAGAGTATTGCGACGAGCAATGGAGTGATGTCGTAAAAGAAATGGGTGTCGAGGCAATTCGTCATAGGATGCTGACCTCTGGTGCTCTCAAAGAAGACATCTATACTCCAAAACTAATCAAGGCATATTTTATTAACGAAAACTATTTTATCAAAGCACGACAATTGGTGGGAAAAGATGGGGATGAAAAATAATAAAAATATGCCTGTAAACAAGGGCAACTTTACAAGTTTTGAAACCGAAGACCGTATAAACCGTTTTGAAAAATACCGTGGCCAAGGCTGGGAAAAAGCCTATGCAAGATACAGAAAAAGGTGGAATGAAGGCCCAAAATCACTTTTGGTTCCGGAATATCCGGTTCAGGTGGACGTTGAGATATCCAACAAGTGCAACCTGCACTGCCCAATGTGTTTCAGGGGAAAGGCCGAATTTCGAAAGAAATACAGCGGCAACAAGCTGCTCATGAAAGAGGCATTATTTAAAAAAATTTTGGATGAAATCGGCAACAAAGTGCCGGCACTGCGCCTAAGCCTGAGGGGGGAGCCCACCGTTCACCCGCAACTACTGGATTTCATAGCCTATTCCAAAAGGACCGGCATCGGAGAAGTTTCTTTTTTGACCAACGGCAGCAAACTTGACAGCCCATATATTGAATCATTAATTCATGCGGGTTTAGATTGGATCACCATTTCGGTTGACGGCACCGGAACCGCTTATGAAAAAATCAGAAAACCACTTAAATTCAATGAAATACTTGATAAAATTAAAAATTTTAGACAAATAAAACAAAGGTTGAATGTCAATAAACCTGTCGTTAAAATACAATCAATTTGGCCGGCAATAAAAGAGAATCCTGAAACTTATTACAACACGTTTGCCCCCTATGTGGACCTCATTGCATTTAACCCGCTCATCGACTATCTGGCCAATGATTCGCCGGACCAGATTCTTTATGTAGAAAATTTCATCTGTCCCCAGCACTATCAGCGACTGGTTATCGGTTTTGACGGAAAAGCCATCATGTGCACAAATGATGACGAAAACACTGTTGATATCGGTGATGCAAACACCATGAGCGTCCATGATATCTGGCACGGAAACAAACTGTCGAAAATTCGAAACATCCATCTTAAGAACGGCTTTAAAACCATTCCCGTATGCAAAGAGTGTTTTCTGCCAAGAAAAACAGCTCCCAACGAAACAGCGGAGGTCAACGGCCGGAGTTTTAAAATCCATAACTATATCAATCGTTCACAAAATATCGGAGATTAAACGTTCAAATATGATTCAGTTGATCAAAGACCTCTACTTTACCAATCGCTCATTTGTTACTGATGATTATGATATGTGCCTTAATTATATCAAAGAAAGAATACTTCCGATACGAATCCATGCCTATGAAAGCGGGAGGCTGATATGGGACTCTTGGCAAATCCCAAAAAAATGGACTATTAATGAGGCCGTAATAAAAGACGAAGATAATGTACTGCTGGATATTGAGGACCATCCGCTTCACCTCATTGCGTACAGCGCATCTTTTCAAGGAGAGATATCAACGTCAGAGTTAAAAGAACACATTTTTACCCATTCAAAAAACAAAGATGCAATTCCCTGGCATTTCCGCCAGAACTACCGCCCTTGGGAGCAGAACTGGGGATTCTGTGCATCAAAGCGCTTTGTGGAGCAATTAAAAAAAGATAAATACTATGTATCCATAAAGACCCAACTTAAAGATGATTTCATGAAAGTGGGCGAATATCATATTCAAGGTAGCAAGAAGCAAACCATAGTGTTCCTTGCCCATTTATGCCATAGCGGAATGGCAAATGACGATTTGGCAGGGGTTGCTGCCGGCCTTGAAATTATGAAACGCTTGAAACAAAAAAAACCGCTGAAATATTCTTACAAATTACTCATCGTGCAAGAAATGATCGGTACCGCAGCTTATTTGGAACAAAGAGTCATCAACGACATGAAATATGGAATCTTCCTCGAAATGCCGGGCAACAGAAACAGACTGGCTTTGCAGAAATCTTATTCAGGGAACACTCTTATTGACAGAATTGCTCAACACCAGTTAAAGCAAATGCACGAAGATGGTGAAATCTTCGGATTTAGGGAACTTGTTCAAAACGATGAGATGATAATGGAAAGTCCGGGGTACGAAATCCCAACAATTTCATTGAGCCGATATCCCTACGATGAATATCACACTCAATTTGACAACCCAAACATTATTTCTGAAAAAAAATTAGAAAATTTTGTGGATTTTGTACTATCAATAACTTCGATTTTTGAAGAAAATTTTATCCCTATACGTACATTTACAGGCTTGCCGAGCCTATCCAATCCGAAATATGATTTATACATTGATCCTGGTCAGGAGGCCTTGGACAAAGCAAATTTTGATGTTGATCCGAATCTGGTAAAATTCAGAGATTATATCTTCCGTATGCTTGACGGCAACCATTCAGCTTTTGATATAGCAGAAAGATTTGGACTTGATTATAATTTTGTCCATAACTACCTGGATCGTTTTTATGAAAAAAAACTAATTGAAAAAATTCAAATATAAAACCAACTCACCTACTTTTTTGAAGTCAGCTTAATGGCTCTTGCACACATCTGTTCTCCTTTTTCATTTTGCCCAAGAGAAATCAGTAAATTACCAAGTTGGCTATAGGCAATAGCAAAATCAGGATGTTCTTTTACAGCTCTCTCATAAAAGTGCACTGCAGCCTCGGTATTACCCAATGATTGAAACAACTCGCCTTTATTATAGAGGGCTTCTGCATAACCCGGATTGATCTTTAGTGCCTCATTATAGGCGACCATGGCATCATTCAGGTGCCCCGAATTTTTCAATGCGGATCCAAGGTTGTTGTAAAGGCATACTAAATTCACTCCGTTCTCCGGAGAGGTCCTTATGCCTTCTTCGTAATATCTTTCTGCCTGCTCATATTCCCCCTGTTGATGAGAACGATTGCCCTTTTCAAGACAGTATCCCACCAATTTTTCTTTTAATTCACGTTTCTCCGGAAAATATCGCTGGGCCTGTTCATAGGCGGAAGCCCCTTCATCAATCCTTCCTTTTTCAAAAAGAAAATCGCCGAAACGTTCCCAATAAACGGCATGATTACCGTCAATTTCAATTGCTTTATTCAGATAGTGAATTCCCTGATCATATTCATGGGAGCAAAGCAGGAAATCAGCTATTCTTAATATCAACCCATCATCAAAAGGCAAATACCCAACACTTTTTCGGAACAAAACGAAGGCATCAGGTCGTTTTCCTGAACTGAATTTGATTTTCCCTTGAAAGTAAAAAAATACGCCCATGTGTTCATTGGACAAATAAGCATAAACCAGCGGAAACCGTTCTATAATATGCACCCAATAGCTTACGAGGCTCTCATGCTCTTTTTGAAGCCGGGTTGAATCTGCCGTACAAAGCAACGCCATATCGCTATCAGCAAAGGCCTTTAAAAGTTTATACAAACCTTGATGGTATGGAGCACCCTCCAATCCTTGGAAAAGCATTTTCTTGGCAACTTTCATATCATTTTTTGTGACATGCTTCACAATTCTGACATACTGATCCCCAAGTTCTGTCCTGAATGCATCAATCCTTTTTTGGTACTGCGCATCAATTTCAACGGATCGTGAGAAAAATAAATTCATCTGTTCAAATTCTCGCATCTGAGCAGCAAGACATCCAAGGAAGAATTGAACGGCAGAAGAGTCATTGAGCGTTTCGGCAGCGCAGATTTGCACATATGGTTTAGCCAATGAATACTCCTTGTTTGAAATATAAAAATCCGCCAGGGCCAATGCCGTATCAAGCTGTTCCGGTGAGCCTTCCAACAAGTTTTTCTCAATTTTGCTATATTCGACAGCATCTGAAATGCCTTGTTCCAAAAGATTTAAACATTTCCTTCGTACAGTATTCACGAATGCAAGACGATCTATCGTTTTTTTCAGCCACTCAAGATACTTGTCAGCTTTATTTTCAAATTTTTTAATTTCAAAAATCATCTGCTCACTTTTTCGAAGAGCTGATGTCGTCATTTCTTCCAGAATCTGCCAAATAGTATCATAGTTATCTATCTTCAGATTGATTTCATCCAACCTCTGCATCATTGCTCTGACATTGGACGGTATAGCTTGTTGCCTTTTCCAATTTTTCCTCAATTTCGGAATTTGTTTATTAATCTTTGTGATTAATAAGTCTGAATCGACAACCAGTGAGCCAACATCTTTTATGACCTCAAGATCCTTGCACAATTTGTCAACAATGAAAAAGCCGTCTATTTTGCCCAATTCAAAAATACGATCAAATTTATTCTGGACATTTAAATCCGGAACGACATATTTTTTTACCGCATGTTCAATGGGCATGAAGCGTGTTCCCTGAATATGCGCCCCGCCACTGGTGCAATTAATGTAATAACCGGGATTATTGGCAATCAATTTTTCAAAAGCGTATTTCATATTCTCCATACCCCGGGTAGTGATCACCTCCCCGCCTTCAACGCCAGGCACTTTCAAAACCCCGTTGCCTGATTTTAAATCCTTTTGAAAGGCATCGCCATGGGTTAACACGGCGCTTTTTACATGGGTTTGTCCAGTCGGATAGCATAGATCCTGTCCCAAAAAAATAATGGGAGAGCATCCCATGATTTTAGCTGCAACGAAATTGAGATGGGCGACGCTTGGACCGCTTGCAAAATAATGATTGCCCTTTGAGAGAGCATTTAGCCAGTGGTCGATTCCATTCTCTGAAAACAGAAAAAATTTTCTTTTTCCTGGAAAATTCTGATGGACTAGAGGTGTAGTGGCTGAAGAAGTCAAAAGGCATGCATAATCTTGAATATTATTTATTTTTGAAGCAATTTTTTCATAAATAATATCTTTATAATCAATTGAAGAAATAAAATCCGGATGAGTATCATTCTCCAACAACGCCGGCAATGCGGTATCAACAGAAAATATCAAAGCCTTACGCTTTATTTGTTTTAAATATTTTAAATCCCTGTCTAATGATGGGCCCCCGGCTACAATATATGCAGGCACCTCTTCAAATGCATTGATCAATGAATCAAACCTGAAATATCGGCCTAAATTTTTTAACAGTGTCAACCGGTTTCGGACCATCGTTTCTCCGAACTTCACCCGGGTTGATCCGGCAATATTCAAGTGATTAACCCTGTCAAAAAACATTTTTTTTAACCGGCCATACGCAACATCAAAGAGCTTAAACAACACTGGGTGTTCCAGAATTTGTGAGTCTTCGAGTAAAATGCCCTTTTGTGCAGACGGTGAAAGAATATCTTCATCATCCGGGGTGATACAGATCAACACTTTAGGGTTGGTCAGGACGTCTGATAAATCCTCATATTTCAGTGCCTGTAAAAAAATTCCCGGTTCGTTTTCAATGATGACAAGATGCCTTATCATTTTCCGTTTTTCTAAAATTCCCTTAACGCCGTATCCCAACCCCATTCCCAGAATAACCTCCACGCCTGAAAACCCTTCTGGGACCTTGGCTGTGAACATCTCTTTTTCACTCTCGGGGTTTTGTTCAGGATGAATAAATACCTCGTTACCATCCTTTATAATCTTTAGATTGGGTTGACCTGATTTGGACAGCAACACTTCACCAACGGGCTCTGGATTCATAGCTTCCAGTTGATCCAAAACATGAGGATGATTCTTCTTTAAAAGCTGATAGTTACCTTCTGAAACATACGCCTTTACCGACGACCCCTTCATACGCCCTCCGTGATATTTAATTAAGCAACAAGGATATTTTAGGTTCTGTTGACATTTCACAGCAACCATATTAAAGCGGCTGCAAAACGCACGAAATACATATAATTCTTGCCCCATTTTTCA
>KB225385.1_pt30 | contig 15597 bp, 16 predicted proteins | sample 524768 | NCBI WGS metagenome assembly AMQJ01 (sample SAMN00998488, study PRJNA167727) | sediment metagenome | isolation source: subsurface aquifer sediment | place: USA: Rifle, Colorado | collected Aug-2009
TATGGGTATGTCCGCCGCAAACTTCCATAATATTTATAGAGTTTTTTAGTTTTTTGGCGTCCTCTTTTATAGTTTTTGCATACGCTTTTATGGTCTTGGCGTCTCTAAAATCATCGTAGAGATTTTTAAGCTCTAATTGCTTCATTAAAGCGGCTCTTCCTCGTCCATCAGCTCAACTATTTTCGCAAATGCCTCAAGACTCAAAAGTGCCTCTTTTTCATCAATCTTATTCATCACAAAACCTATATGCAAAAGAACGAAATCGCCTATTTTTATATCTTCATCGCCGACAAGTGCCAAACTTGCTTCTCTTTGCACGCCCATAGTATCAACCGTTGCTACGCCGCTTTTTTTGTCTATTTTAACTACTTTGCTTGGAATGGACAGACACATTATCTCATCTCCATTTTAAACCTAATCCACTGAGAAACTTTTCTTAATGACTCCGCATCTTTGGTGCTGACTTCGAGTATGTCAACATTTGGTTTTAGTTTTCTTGCCGTCTCTTTCTCTTTTTTCATGTCATACTCAAAGTACGGAAGAAGGTCTGTTTTTGTAAATAAAATCAAATCCGCTTTGCGAAACATAACCGGATATTTGGCTATCTTATCTTCGCCCTCGGGAATGCTCACCAAAACTATATTTAAGTGGCTTCCGACATCATAACTGGCAGGGCAGACGAGGTTTCCGACATTCTCTATAAAACATACATCCACACTCTCCAAATCTATATGATGAAGAGCTTTGTGAACCATAAACGCGTCCAAATGACAAGCAGAGCCCGTTTGAATCTGATGAGCCTCAATGCCTTTGGCTTTTAGTCTGTCCGCATCAAGGCTTGTCTCTAAGTCGCCCTCAATCACACCGAATTTAAACTCGCCCAAATCCGACAAACTCTCTAAAAGTGCTGTTTTTCCGCTTCCGGGACTGCTCATAAGGTTTATGCACAAAACGCCGTGGGAGTTAAAATGCTCTCTGTTGTGCTCTGCCTCTTGGTCATTTTTATCTAAAATTTTCGTAATCACTGAAATGGTTTTAGGGTCGTTTAACTGCGGATTGTCATGCAGATGTTGATGATGTGAATCTTGATGTTCGTGTGAATGAGTTTCCTCACCGTGTGAATGGCTATGTTCTACAACGCTACAGCCGCAATCTTTGCACATACTATCTCTCTATGACACATTCTGCTTTAGCAGATTTAGTGTATGCATAAGCCAAAGCGATACCGCTTAGATGAAGAAAAAGTGTAGAGAGTGTAAATCCTAACATATAGCCTACAAAGCTTCCGCTTTGAAACTCCGCTCCGTGGGCAAAACCGTGAAAGAGACCAAATATTGCCGCTAAAAACATCGCCGATATAAAAGCAACCAGAAGAAGATACCCCTTTTTTGCTGTAAAAAAAGCAAGCATGCCGACACCTACCATTGCCAAAACATGATCTAAGCCACCGATGGGGTGTAAAAATCCGCTGCCAAAGCCGCTGTTTTGTAAAAAAGTCGTATGTCCAAAAGCAAATACACAGAGTGATAAAAGCATTAATAAAATCTTCATGAAAACCCCTTGGTTTTTCTACTCTAGCGAATAGTTCACTGTATTTTATATCTTTATTTTAAAACTAAGTTGAATTTGCTTGTAACCCTTTTTGAAAATTGATATCGCACTTGAGATTTGAAGATTTTAACTTACTCTTTAGGCTCTGTATGGTACCAAAAAGGCTCACTTTTTGGGTCTTTTAGTTTGGCTCTGCCCTCAAGCGATGCTTTAAACTCTTCTCCCAAAACTTCACAATGAATCGCTTTTGTGGTAATCTCTTTGTTAGAGAGCGGATCTACTATAACTTTGTTCAATGCCTCAATGCTAAGTTCCGGATAGACTCTTTTTAGTAAAAATATCTCATCGCCTTGCGCAATGTCGCCAAACTCCAACACTCTTGCGTACCAGCCCGTTAAGCCGTTGTTGTAGATGATGGCTGTCATATTTTTTGTTTTTGTATTTGCCGATAGTTTCCAACAGGGCTGTCTAGGCTGTGACACCTCGATAGTAGCGCCACCTATTTTTAAAATATCGCCAACGCAGATATCTTTTTCACTAGCTCCCTCTACAACTAAGTTCTCTCCATAGTGCGCTACGTCATCATATTTAAAATCATTTTGCGTGAGGTCGTTTATTTTTTTATAAGTCTCTGTTGAAAACAACAAAACCGCCTTTGTCTCTCCGCCGTGATACACCTTGTCTGCTTGTTCATCTTCAACAAAGCCTGTTTTTGAAATATAGGCTTTGTTTAGAGGGTATTTTTTTATCCCCGATAGGAACTCTTTGTCACTGTTAAGCTTCTCATTTTTACTTACTTTGCCTACTTTAACAAACAATATTTTGCCAACTGATTTATTCATATTTGCCCCTTTTTTATCTATTTTAATGGACTTTTTGTATTAGAATTATACAAGAAGTTTAATAATAGCCAGAAGAGGGAGGAGTGAGTCCATCTGCTTGAAAGCTCTTATGAGAGTAATATTGGACTTCTTGCAAAACTAGACCCTGAATCATACCCAAGGGCACGTGAGTTCAGGGTGACAAAAACTCGCAAATATCGTCATTCCAAACTTGTACCGCAAGGGTATTTCCTTTGGTCATTTGGAATCTAATTTTTAGGTTATGAAAGAAGTCTATTATAGAATTTGCTAAGCCAAGATAGTTTTATGTTGACAGCTATTATAGTAAAAGGTATAATACTTCAAACGATAAAAGGAAACAGACTTGAAAAATCCATTCTATTTCGGCAACGAAGTACATAATGAGGAGTTTTGCAATCGTGTAAGTGAACTGCAAGAACTTCAAAGTGATGTTAAAAACGGGCTGAATGTTTTGTTGTATGCTCCCAGAAGATTTGGCAAAACTTCACTTCTCAAAAAGCTTCAAGATGAGCTTAAAAGTGATGAGAATACAAAAGTGATATTTTTTGATTGGATGAGCATATCTAGCATCGATGAGTTTTTGGATAAATATTTTCATGCCATTGCATCAAGTTTAGAGTCCACGAGCGATAAAGTGATGAAGCTCTTTAAAGATATGCTTCAAATACGACCAAATATCACCATGAAGATATCAAACTCTAGCGATGTGAGCTATGGAGTGTCATTTGCAAAAAAAGAGCTAGAGAGCAGTTTTGAAGATATCATCAATCTCCCTTTTCAGTATGCAAAAAAATCGGGCAAGAAAATAGTTGTTATCTTTGATGAGTTTCAAGAGGTAGAGCAGTTTGAGATAGAAAAGAAGCTCCGCACTCTTATCCAAGCGCATGGAAGTCAAGTGTCCTATATCTTTAGCGGAAGTAAAAAATCAATCCTATCTGCGATGTTCAATGATAAAAACAGAGCTTTTTATAAATCCGTCAAACATCTCATTATCAAAGAGATATCTTTACAAGGCTGGATGCTCTTTGCAAAAGAAAAATTTACACAAACAAACAAAACTATAGAAGATGAGCAGATAAAAATCATCTTTGATATCACAAGTGGATTTCCCTACTATATGCAGCAACTACTCTATCATGTGTGGCAGATGTGCCAAAAGAGTGTAGATGAAGAGATGATTCAAAAAGCACTTGATCTTATGCTTGAGAGAGAGTATGACCTCTATGCTTATATCTTTGGCTCACTCACTCCAAACCAAAAAAATAGCCTCAAATATATAGTGAGTTTTGATGGGACAAATCTCTACTCAAACGAAAATCTAAGCCAAACAAATTTAAGTGCTTCAACGCTCAAAAGTACTTTAGAATCACTATTGAAAAAAGATATCTGCGATAGAGTGGGCGACAAGTACTATTTGGTTGACCCTTTTATGAAGTATTGGCTTGAGAGGAACTAAAAAAGCTCGCCATGAACAAACAACTATATTTTTATCTAACAGTAAGTCTCTTCATCTCTTTTATAGCCTCGGCCAAACCGCTAAAGACGCTTCTAGCGACTATGCTTTGTCCTATATTTAGTTCTATAATCTCGGAGATTTTCATCATCTCGCCAACGTTGTGATAGTTTAGTCCGTGGCCTGCGGCGACTTCAAGCCCTATCTTTTTGGCATGTTTTGCGGCTGCGGTTATGTCGGCGATTGATTTCTCAAGTCTAATTGCTAACTCATGACGAGGGAGTTCCAGCTCTTTTACGGAGTGGTTTGAGTGTGAGAGCGAGGAGTGAAGCATCGCGTAAATGTTCGCAAATGTTCCCGTGTGAAGCTCAACCATCTCGGCACCGAGTTTTTTTGACATCTTTACGGCTTCGATAGTCGGATCTATAAAGAGCGAAACGGGGATGATGTAGTCGTGCAGAAGCTCTATTGCATATGATATCTCATCTTCATGTCCTACGACGTCAAGCCCACCCTCTGTGGTAACTTCCTCTCTCTTTTCAGGAACAAGAGTTGCGCGGTGAGGCTTTAGGTCTGTTACGATGTTTAAAATGTCTCTGTTGATGGAGCACTCTAAATTTACGGGCAGGGTAGAGTGCTTCATAATGTTGTAGGCATCAACATCTTGGATGTGGCGTCTGTCTTCTCTGAGATGGATGGTTATCTGGTCGGCACCGTTTTGACACGCAACATAAAGAGCATTTAGAATGTCGGGATCATTTACTCGTCTAGCCTCTCTCAAAACAGCTACATGGTCTATATTTACGCCAAGTTTCATACTGCCCACTATTTGTTTCTATACATAGGATGCTGATAGTCATTTCTCTCGCATGCGTTAAATGTGCCGATAACACCAAGTGCCAATAGAGCCATTAAAACAATCTTTTTCATCATCAACCCTTCAAAAACTTTTTTTAATTATATCATTGATTTTGTTTATATCATCCGTATTTGCAAAGCAGCTTTTGTTACCGCAAACCATATAGCCCTCATCATCAGAGGATTTTTTTTGCACAAAAGGGTAGGTTAGCGAGGCGATTTCAAAAGAGTTTGACTCAAGATTTTTTTTCTCCGATTTTATAACTCTATCACCCTTTAGATATCTAATCATCTGACGCAGCATATATGGGTAGATAACCGGTCGTCTGCCAAGCTCATAAGAGTTATATTCCATGGTTTTAAACGCAAAGTGGCTATATTTGTCATCTTCTAGCAGAGTGCCAAGCGAGAGCAAAACATCAACTATGACGGCAACCGGACTTGTGTAAGTATTGTCGGAGATTTCGGCTTTTGTCTCAAACTCTCCATTGCTAAATTTCCAAGTTCCTCTGTCGTAAAATCTCTCTAACGCCATATTTGCAAAGTGCTGTGCACGGATGAGATATACTTCATCCTGCGTGGAGTTAAACGCTTCTATGAGAGCTTGAGCCAAAAATGCGTAATCCTCCAAAAACGCTTCCACCTTCGGGGTTTTATGAATAAGCGTCGTGTGATACAGCTTGCCATCAAGATACATCGTATCAAGCAGCCTATCAAGAGATATTATCGCTCTTTGCGTGTAATATCTATCGATTTTACCCAAGTTAAATAGCGCTTTTATCATCATACTAGACCACGAGACTTGAACTTTTTTATCACAAAACGGATACTCCCTTGAAGCTCTTAATCCTCTTAGCAAAAACTTTATATTCTCAAAATCTTTTGGCGCATCCTCGCCCTTTAGCCTAACAATATTTTTGCCCTCAAAGTTGCCATCCTCGCTTATGCTGAGCGCTTCTAAAATTTCATCAATATTTGTGTATCCGTTGTCCGAGAGAAGTTTATAGACTTCATCATAACCGTATGTGAAGTATGTTCCCTCTTCGCCCTCGCTGTCGGCATCGCTCGCACTGTAGAATAGCTCATCCTCACTCATATGGTTGTGCCAAAAATCGGCAATCTCTTTTGCAACATACAAGAAGCTCTCATCGCCGTAAGTTAGATAAGCGTTTATGTAGAGTTCGCAGAGCAGGGCGTTGTCGTAGAGCATCTTCTCAAAGTGAGGAACAAGCCACTTCTCATCAACGCTGTAGCGGCAAAATCCGCCCTCAACCAAATCATACATACCCCCTTTTTTCATATTATTTAGTGTGGTAATTATCATCGCTTTTGCAGCTTTGTCATCATAGAGTTTGTCTATGACAAGCAGAGTTCCAAGCGTGCTTGTATGAGGAAATTTTGGAGCAACGGAGAAGCCGCCATAAAGCGTGTCGTAGTTGTTTTTTACCTGAAGCATAAAGTTTTTTACAAAATCCTCTTTTAAAACAGTTGCCTCTTTTGGATGCTCTTTGTGGTTTAAAAAGCTCTCTATCTCGTCGGCATTTTTAAGGAGCTGTTCGTCCCTTTGCGAGACTTTGTCGGCTATTAGTTTGGTTAGCTCTATAAAGCCCATCCCCTCAATGCTTCCCTCTCTTGAGTGCGGCGGTATATATGTTCCGGCAAAAAAAGGTTTGTTATCTGGCGTGCAAAAGATGGAAGTAGGCCAGCCGCCGCTTCGGCGATTTAAGAGCATATAGACCTCTTGGTAGTGTTTGTCAATGTCTGGGCGCTCTTCACGGTCAACTTTTATGCAGATAAAACTCTCATTTAATATATCTGCGCACTCCTTGTTTTCAAATACATTCTCCTCCATCACATGGCACCAGTGACACGAGCTGTAACCTATGGAGATAAATATTGCCTTATTTTCTTCTTTTGCCCGCTCAAATGCTTCATCACACCACGGATACCAATCCACCGGATTATCTTTATGTTGTTGCAGATAGGGTGAGTCTTCTGTTTTTAGTCTGTTTGACATATTTTTCTCTGATTTATAATTTTTTGTAGAGTAGGAAAAAATTGCTAATTTTGTGCTTAAATAAAAAAGCGGAGTGATACTTTAAATTTAAATATCTGTATAATATCGCTATATATGCTTTTGGATGTGATATGGAAGATGCTACTTACGGGGTTAGTGAAGCACTGCAAAACTACTTTAACTCTGTTGATTTTATTATGAAAAGAACGAAAAAATCTGCTGATGCAGGGGCACAGTTGGACTATTTTTTATCAAAACGTTTCTTGATAACCGCCTACAATAACCTAAAAAATCTTGATCCCGCCTTGCACGACCACAAGGATATAAAAGAGAAGCTAAATGCACTACAAGAGCTGCACAATGCATACAATACCGTAAGTGATAAGACAAGTGTGCCTGAGGTAGCTTTTGAGATGATTTTTCTGCGCTCGCAGCCTGAATACATACAGTACATCCAAGATAAAGAGGAGTGGATAAGCCGCTTTAGTGCGCTTACCACGATATCTGAGTCGCTCTTTTATGAAATTGAAAAAAGAGAGAAAGAGATAAAAAAGTTGGCTAAAAACGATAAAAGCCGTATTTTGCTTGAAAATGCCATAAAGCCGCTGCGAGGAAAGTATGTAGATGCTATTCACGAAAGAGCACAACTAGCCGAAAAACTTGCTCAAATGAAAGATCTAAAAGCAATCTACAGTGAAAAATATTTTGACTCTTTTGCTAGCGAACTATCTAAGTTAAGCAAAGAGTACAGGAAGGTGCTGGTAAAAATACTAGATACCAAAGCAAGTGAGCTTGATTATGAGATATGGAAACATGCGAGCAAATCAAAGTTGATACGGGAGCATTTTAGCGAAGCAGGTATAGAAGGGGATTATACGACTATGACATATTTGGGTTACTATCTAAAAACCCTTGATGTGAGGCAGCTTGGTGATGATCAAGTAGAGCTTTTTAAGTTTTTTAACTATTTGAAAGAGCAGCAAAAAGTTCAGCTTACTAACCATATTAAAATAGATTAAGGTGCTTATTACAATTAAGTAATATAATTGAAAGACAAGTTTATATAATATCATAGTGGATAGTGGATGCAGTTTGACAAGAAAATAGTATTAAGCATAATTATAATTCAGACTGTAAGTTTGTTGATATTGATGTCGCTTGGGCACTACCAGTACAAGACCATTTTAAACCTAAATATAAATAAAAAAATTGAAGATACCAATTATAATGTAGAAAAAATAATCAGAGACATAAGAGTTGAGTGCATAGATTTTGCGATTGATGATGTGCTCCCAAACAAAAAAATCATAGAGGCGTTTGCAAACAACGACAGAGAAGAGCTCCAAAGACTAAGTCTGCCCATATTTCAACATCTAAAAACTCACAATGAATATTTATCTATTATGAATTTTCATACAAAAGACAACAGTATGTTTTTGAGGGTTCAAAAGCCCGATGTGCATAGTGATAATTTGGAAAAACTAAGACCTATCGTGACAAAAGCAAACTCGACGCAAGAGATGCAATCGGGCATAGAGACGGGCAAATACGGGATTTTTTACAGAGTTGTTTTTCCAATAAATTATAAACAAAAACATATTGGGGTATTTGAACTTGGAATAGATATAAAATACCTTCTCTCAAAGCTATCAATGCCTGAGACTAAAAATCCAATCTTTGTAATCCCAAACAAGTCTGTACAGAAGATTTATGAATATGATCTAGACGCAAGCAGATATTTAAAACCATTTAGCAAAGAGTACTCATTTATTAAATATGTCTCATCCCAAAGCGATGGCGTAGGCACCGAAGAGCTTATAGACGAGAGAATAGGAGATAGAGATTATTATATGCGCAAGCACAATGAAAAGGAGTATCTCGTATTTAAGAGCAATCCTATAATGGATTATGAACAAAAAGAGGTTGGCAGTATTGTGTTTATAACCGATATGGACAGATATATCAGCACTATATCCTCTATAAGAGCCATCTCTATCGGGATAACTTTAATAATTATTATAATTATTGCGATACTTATCAACAAATTAATAAAAACTTATACAAACAAGCTAAGCGAGCAAAAAGATGTACTCGATTATCAAGCGCATTATGATTATTTAACAGGGCTTCCAAACAGAACACTCTTTCACGACAGGCTTCACCAAGCCATAGAGAAAGCTTCTCGCGAAAAATCAAAATTTGCTCTGCTGTTTATTGATTTAGATAGATTTAAACAGATAAATGACTCGCTTGGGCATAAAATGGGCGATAATGTTTTAAATATTATGGCGCAAAGGCTCCAAGAGATTATCAGAAAAGAAGATACTATCTCAAGGCTTGGGGGAGATGAGTTTACTGTTTTGCTTGAGGATGTTAAAAAAATAGAAGATATATCAAAAGTTGCAAAAAAAATACTTACCAGCATAGCAAAACCTATTCATATTGACTCTCACACGCTCTATTTGTCAAACAGCATAGGAATAAGCATATATCCTGATGACAGTACCGAAGCAAATAATCTTCTTAAATTTGCGGACGCGGCAATGTATAAGGCAAAAGAGGAGGGTAGAAACAATTTTCAATACTACTCATCAGATATGACAGAAACTGCCCTAAAGAGAGTGGTTATGGAAGCAAAGATTAGAAAGGCAATAGAAAATGAGGAGTTTTTAGTCTATTATCAGCCTCAAGTAAACTGCAAAAACGATGAGATTGTCGGTATGGAGGCGCTTGTGAGATGGAATCATCCGGCAGATGGAATTATCTATCCAAATAGTTTTATGCATTTGGCTCAAGAGACGGGGCTTATCTTGGCAATTGATCAGCAGGTAATGAGCAGTGCCATGAGGCAGGTAGCGCAGTGGTACGCAAAAGGATTAAATCCGGGAGTGCTCGCTCTTAATCTCTCTATAAAACAGCTTGGACAAGATGCTTGCATGGAGAGGCTAAGTGCAATGCTAAAAGATAGCGGATGCAAGCCTGAGTGGCTTGAGCTTGAGGTCACCGAGGGCGAGATTATGAAAAACCCACAAAACGCAATAGATGTTTTAAAGAGAATCAGCAATATGGGCATTGAACTTGCAGTCGATGATTTTGGAACCGGCTACTCCTCACTCTCATATCTAAAGCGACTCCCGATTGATAAGCTCAAAATCGATAAATCTTTTATCGACGGTCTCCCTGATAATGAAGAGGATGCAAGTATTGCAAGGGCGGTTATAGCTCTTGCAAAAAGTTTAAAATTAAGCGTAATCGCCGAGGGTGTTGAGACAAAAGAGCAGAGAGACTTTTTGGTGGAAAACGGATGCAATCTTATTCAAGGATATTTTTACTCAAAACCGGTACCGCCAGAGGAGATGGAGAGACTCTTAGATAAACAGAAGCACTCCCTCGGCAATTCTATCTAGAGGTAGTTGTCTCTCAACCGCACCAATATCATAAGCGACCTTTGGCATACCGTAAACGACGCAACTCATCTCATCTTGCCCAATCGTTCTAGCACCTGCATTTCTCATCGCTAAAAGCCCTTTTGCTCCATCGCCTCCCATTCCCGTTAAGATGACGCCTATGGCATTTGCGCCGGCTATTTTTGCAACAGAGTTGAAGAGAACATCAACGGATGGTCTGTGTCCCGAGACCTTTTCGCCGTTACCGATTTCTACATAGTATCTAGCACCCGAGCGCCTTACAACCATGTGATAATCCCCCGGAGCGATTAGCGCAACTCCAGGGATGATGGAGTCACCGTTTTTTGCCTCTCTGACTTCAATTGAGCAGAGTGAGTTTAACCTCTGAGCAAAGAGCGGAGTGAAGTTTGCAGGCATGTGCTGTGTTATAACCATTCCCGGAGCATTTCTAGGAAGAGCCATAAGTAACTCTTTAAGCGCCTCCGTTCCGCCGGTGGATGCGCCGATAGCGACTATTTTATTTGTGGTTTGCGCAAGTGAAGTTTGATTTGCCGTTTGTGTGGTTAGTGTTTTTTTAAAAACTTTGGCTTTTGCGGCAGCTTTGACTTTGGCGAGAAGTTCATCCCGCATCTCATTTTTTCCGTCATAAATATGCGAGTGAGGTTTTGGCACAAAATCAACAGCGCCGGCTTCTAGTGCATCAAGTGTCGTTTTGGCTCCGCTTTGCGTTAGTGAAGAGACCATAACAACCGGAGTCGGCATATAGTGCATAAGCTTTTTTAGAAAAGTTATTCCGTCCATTCTTGGCATCTCGACATCTAGACATATTACGTCTGGGCGAAGTTCGACTGTTTTATCTCTTGCAACAAATGCATCCGAAGCAGTACCTACTACCTCTATCGATGGGTCTGAGCTTAAAATGTCGCTTAGTACCGCTCTTGCGGTCGCACTGTCATCAACTATTAATACTTTAATTGGCATTTACATCTCCAAAGTTTGATTTTGCGGTATATTTTAATAGTACCTTACCGTTTTCTAAATTAAATTTAATTTTTCTTCCGCTGCTGCCACCCAAATCTTCCGCAACGATTTTTATGCCGTAATCGTTTAAAATCTCTCTGGCAACCAAAATATTTTTTTCGCCTATCATAATAGTATTGCAAGATAAGATATTTATTTCAGCACCCCCAAATATTTTAGCTTCTATATTTCTTATACTTGCGCCCTTTTCTAACATCCCTTCTATAAGCTTTGGGATGGAGATATTGCCAAACTTCAAAGACTGTAAACCGTTGCCGTTCCAAAACGGAAGCAAGTAGTGGTTCATTCCGCCGATGCGGAGTTTTTTATCATATAAACAGACGGCTATGCAAGATCCTAAAACCGTGGATATGGATATAGGCTTTTCATCGATGTGGATTTGCCCAACATGGATGAAGTTTGTGCTTGTCATTATATCTCTATGGCATCATCAAGAGAGTCAAAGAAAAACTCATCAAAACCGCATGCTTCAAAGTTTTGCATATTTTCATCCAATGGGAGCTCTATGTCAAACGAGACAACCCCTTCTAAAACGCTATAATCAACGCTTCCTCCTAGATTTTGACAAAGTTCTCTGACAATACTAAGACCGATTCCCAAACCGTGATGACTGTCTATTTTGTGAGAAAATCTAGTAAATACTTCAGGTTTATATTTTACTTTTATATCATCACTTATGTTTATTACGTTTATTTTCAACTTGGACGTATCACTGCTGATGTTTATGATAACACTCTCATTTTCCGGGCTGTACATACATGCGTTTGCTATTATGTTTTCTAAGATAATGTAGATTTTTTTTGGGTCTGTAACTATTTTGTTTTGAACGCTATTGTTTATCTCTATCTTTAAGTTTTTTTCTTTTATCAAATATTGCAGGCTTTTTGTAACTTCATCAATAATAGTTTTTATATCTATAAGTGCTCGAGTGTTGCTAATGTTTCCGCTCTCTATTTCGGCTACGGCTATAAGATTTTGGATTTTAAAATCAAGGACTAGAGCTTCTTTATGGATGGTTGAGAAGATTTGCTCATTTTTATCATCTTTTTGGATCTTTAAATGTGGTAACATCCCTAAAATAGCCGTCATCGGATCATTAAAATTATTTGCGACAAGAGAGAGAAAAAGTGTTTTGGCCTTTTCGCTTTCAATGAGTTTTTTATTTAGCTCTAAAATTTTTTTGCTTAAAAATGCTATTTCATCCTCAAGATGTTTTTTTTCTGATATACCTTGCACAGTTAATACTCCATATTTTTGATATTATCTATTTCTTGTTTCAAATTATTTAACATTTGAGTAATTTCTTTTGAGTTTTTTATTAGTTTGGAGTTGTCGTTATAAAAATTTTCGCTCATACCATTTACAAAAGATATCTCTTGTGAGGTTTGCGCAATTAAATCTTTTAACTGTAAAAATATTTTTCCAAAGCCCAGCGAGTCATCATTGTATCTTGCAGATTCTATAATGCCATAGACTTGAACATAACCCAAATACATAATCTGACCTTCCAGCTCTTGCAGACAAAGTATTGTTTTTTTAATTGACTTATTCATAGATATGGGAAGTTTTGCTAGTTTCTCATGATGGATATTTACAAGTTCAAAGAGAGCTTGAATATTTTTATTTAGCTCAGATGTATAAACTTTTGTTTTATTGTCTATCTGCTCTTGGATAAAGTACGTTACCATTTCTATTTGCAGGCTAATGGATGAAACAAGAAAGATGGTCTCGTTTAAAAATTCCGACAAAGATTGAGATAGATTATATATATTTTCTATGAGAGTATCGTTCTCTTTTGAGTTTGTGCGAATATCACTGGCTAAAACGCTAAAGGTCTCACCTCCGTCATTTTTCAATTTATAAGAGGCAATAGATGCATTTAGTGAGAGTAGGACAATCTCTCTTGCAAGTGAATTTAGTTTTAGGCTCTTTTCTTCAAACATAGATTTCATGTTGTTAAATGTATCAATTTTTTCAAACCATTTGCCGTACTGGTCAAGAACTGCTTTGCTTTTTGTAAAAATTGACTTCATATTTAGGTTAAATTTACTTGTTTCAAAGTCAATCTCTTTAACATAAGATCTCTCAAGTAAAAGCAATTTTTTTCGCTCAAGCAACTCTTTTAAGAGGGTTTCGTTCATAAATTGCGTGTAATCTTTGTAGCCCAAATCTTTCAAAAGTTCTAAGAGCAGCGCCTCGCTTTGAGGCATATCAAGTTTTTCTTGAGCAGAGCGCAGCTTTATATAAATCTCTTTTAATGATGTGAATGTTGTACTGCTTGGTTTAAATCTAATCGATATAAAACTATCTTTTAGCGGAAAAACCGCTGCTATAACCCAATAATAGCCTCCATTTTTTGTTCTGTTCTTGACATATGCAACTACCGGTTTCTCGGCCCTTAGATAATCCCAAAAAGCTTTAAATAGGACGCGAGGCATATCTTGATGCCTTACTATATTGTGGTATTGACCAATAAGCTCCTCTTTTGAAAATCCGCTAATGCGTACAAATGTTTCGTTTCCTGAGAGAATGGTGCTATTGGTGTCCGTAATTGAGAAAAAAAGCTCATGTAAATCAAATTTTGCTTCTTGTTCTGATGGTGCATTGTTTATGTTTTGCAACTGATTTTCCTATTTTTTTTGATAAATTGAAGAGCCTAAAAGTTTTAGCGTCTCTTTGTGTGTAGTTAGCGACTCAGAACTTCCTAAAAAAAGAGGAGAACCTCTATAAAGTAACCCCGCAAAGCGACCTACGAGCCTCTCTCTTGTTTCATTGTCAAAATATATCATTACATTCCTGCAAAAAATCATATCAAACTTATTTTTGAAAAAGAATCCATCTGTGACTAGGTTATAGAGCCTAAACATAACTTTTTCTTTTAAAATCGATTTTACTCTGTATTTAACTTCATTATCCATAACTACTTTTTCAAAAGCGTTAGCAATCATATTTCTCTCTAATTGCTCTATATGTTTTGCTTCATAACAACCATCAAGCGCATGTTTTAAGACTTTTGATGAGATATCCGTTGCCAATATTTTTATATCCCAGCTTTCAAAATCTTTTAGATGGTGTTGCAAAAACATTAAAATAGTGTAAGGTTCTTCTCCGCTAGAACATCCTGCGGACCAGATTCTGATTTTTTTCTCTTTTTTTAAAGATACAAACTCTCTTAAATGCCCTTCTAGCCATCTCCATTGCATCTCTTCTCTGAAAAAAGATGTTACATTTGTCGAAATTGCATTTACAAATAGTGTTAATTCATCCCCGCTTATATCATTTGCAAGGTAGTTATAATACTCTCTAAATGAGTCTATTTTGAGTTCATTAAGGCGTTTATTTAGGCGACCCTTTATAAGTGAGCTCTTGTGTTCACCTAAAGAGATGCCCACTTTTTCATAAATATAGTTACGAAAAAGTTTAAACTCTTCGGGTTTTAGTTCAATTTCATACATGATAGCTCTCGCCAAGGGGGCGCAATGCATCTACATTTAAAATAAGCGCAATATCTCCGTTTCCAAGAATTGCACCGCCTGAGATCTCTTTTACTTTTGCAAGCGATTTGCCCAGAGTTTTGATAACTACCTGTTGTCTGCCTAGAAGTTCGTTTATCATAAGGGCTATTCTGCCTCCCTCTGTCTCAACACAGACTAATATACTTTCCCACGGCTCTAATTTTTGGACATTTAAGTTAAAAATATCGCTTAGTTTTACAATGGGAATACATTCACCCCTTAGAGTTACAAATTCGCCTTTGCCTTTTATGGAGTGTACAATCTCTTTTTCAGGGCGGAATGATTCTACTACGCATAGTGTAGGAATAATGTATATTTCATTGCCTACCTGTACTAGCATCCCATCAATTATCGCAAGAGTTAGCGGCAAAATCATAGAAAAAGTCGTACCGCTTCCCTCTTTTGAGTCTATCTCTATCTTTCCTCTAAGTTTCTCTATGGATGTTTTTACAACATCAAGCCCTACACCGCGACCTGAGAGATCACTTATTGTGTCTGCCGTTGAAAATCCGGGCTGCATAATAAGCGCAAAAATTTGTGAATCACTCAAGCTCTCGTTTTCGTTTGTAACACCTCTCTGGATAGCTTTTTGGAGAACCTTTTCTTTGTTTATTCCTCTGCCATCATCGCTTACGCTTATGACTATATTGCCGCTTTTGTGAAAAGCTCTTAGCGTAATAGTTCCTTCTGCGTTCTTGCCTGCTTTTGCTCTCTCATCGGCGTTTGCTTCCAAGCCGTGATCTATCGCATTTCGTATAATGTGGATGAGCGGATCAGAGAGAGAATCTATCATGGTCTTATCAATCTCCGTCTCTTCACCTTGGACTATGAGATGAATCTCTTTGCCGGTTTTTTTGGAAGTATCCCTGATGACTCGCTTCATCTTGTCAAA
>KB226777.1_pt25 | contig 15531 bp, 12 predicted proteins | sample 524768 | NCBI WGS metagenome assembly AMQJ01 (sample SAMN00998488, study PRJNA167727) | sediment metagenome | isolation source: subsurface aquifer sediment | place: USA: Rifle, Colorado | collected Aug-2009
TCCCGTTTGGAATTAATATTACGCCACCACCAATTCATTAAATTCATTGTTGTTTTCATATTGGCAAATTAATGACCTATTTTTTTATTGTGCAAGAAAAAAATGATTTTTTTTTATGAATTCACAAATGATACATTATCAGCTCTTTGGAATTTTATTTTTCGACTTCAGGCGAAATGTCTTGTGTTGATTTCTGAATTGCTTTGTTCAATTTAATGTTTAATGCAATTTTATAATAGGCCATAAAAAAATAATCGTTTCCAATTCTTCCATTTTTTTGAGAAAAAAATGGAAGAATTGGCATAGTGTTTCATCGGAGAATATATTTGTGAAAATGAGTCTGGATTTTATAGGTCGTAGTTTGAACGCTTTTTTTGCCAATATAAATAAGATCAGCTTTCCCACGCTTTTATCCATTCACGGTGTTGTTCTGGCGTGTGAAAAGTCCATGCGAGTATTCGGCTGCTTTTATTTCCTTGTCCCATGGGTATTGTTTTCACTTCTACGGCTTCTGCTTTTTTCAGTGCTTGGTATGCATTTTTTAGATTCGACTGTTTGGAAACCAAACTAGAGAACCATAAGAAATTGAAAGCAAAGAACTTACTCTCCCGAATCATGTTTTTTAAGAATTTCTCCTCGCCACCTTCGCACCACAACTCGTTATTTTTTCCACCAAAATTACGTTCAGCTTTGCTCACCTTTGTGTGGGTGAGGTTACTCATTTTCCGAATGGAGCTGTTTGCTGCTTCCTCGGCCGAAGAATGAAATGGCGGATTGCAAATACTTATATCAAAATGTTCTTCTTTTTGGATCACGCCAAAAAATACATCTTTTGGATTCGGCTGTAGCCGTATTTCTATTTTGCCTTTGAGGTTTGGATTCTCCTCTACGATTATATTGGCCGTTTCGATGGCAAGTGAATCTATTTCGGTTCCAATAAAAGTCCATCCATATTCAATATTTCCTAAAATGGGATAAATGCAATTTGCGCCAACACCAATATCTACAACTCTAATTTTAGCTCCTTTTGGTATATTTCCATAATTTTTGCTGCTCAACAAATCGGCCATGTGATGAATATAATCTGCGCGGCCGGGAATAGGAGGACATAAATAATTATCGGGAATATCCCAGTTTTCGATTCCATAATGCTGTTTCAGCAAGGCTTTGTTTAGCATTTTTACGGCTTGTGGATCAAAAAAATCGATCGACTCATCTTGATAAGGATTTACAGATACATAGGAGCCTAATTCCGGAAAAATTTGGGTGAGGGATTTAAAATCATAGCGTTGTCGATGTTTGTTTCGAGGATGCAACCTGGATTTTTCCTTTGGATGTTCTTTCTTTTTTTCTTGCATAAAATATTTTGATGTTTCAAGAGCTCTTTTTCTAGAACAAAGACCTAAAAATAGAACTGGTTTCTGTGCAGATGAATTTAGAAAAAGCTTTTTTTATTTGGTTCAAAGGTACAAATTATAGACAATATTTTTTGAACTGTCTAAAATCATCATTTTTTGAAATATTCTGAAAGATTAATCTGCCGACTGATGTTTTTCTATTAAAATTGTTTTGCACTGATTGCAAAAATGAATTTCTTTTTGATCAAGATCTTCCACATAAGTGCTCGATCTCATGATACATATCGGATTTTGGCAATGAATAAGCCCAAAACTGTGACCAAGCTCATGGATCACCACTTTGCGAAATCGTTCGGTTAGGAGCAGGTCGTTTTTCTTTAGACCATAGAGTTCGTTTCGCAAACGGTGAAGCGATGCAATGGCTGCATTTCCGTTCAAAAAGGCTTGGCCAAAAATGTAGGTGAGAATGGGAACAAACAAATCTACTCGCAAAAGGGCGATTGCTTTGGTTGAATCGGTGGCGTATAGTGAAGAAATTTCCTGAAGAATCGCGTTTGCATCGTATTGTCTTCGGCGCGGGTTGTAATAAGTACTTAAATCGATTGTACATTCTTTAAAATGCACATTCGATTTAAATTCCCGAGCGATATCCTCCGAAATACTTTTACTGATTTCTTTTTCGAAGTGACCACAAGATAACAATATGATTGTGAGCGTTTTCAATTAGGAGTCTTGATTGAACAATGGTAAATGGCTTAAAAGTTTAAAACGCGCCGAAATATGTTTCCACATCATATTCCTTGTTTCAGGTTGTATTTCTTTATTTTGTTATAGAGTGTGGCTCTATCTACATTTAAAGCTTTGGCCGTTCGCGAAATATTCCAATCGTATTTTGTCAAGATCATCGAAATATGTTTTCTCTCCACGTCGTCTATACTTTCAATCGAACTATTCAGGACTTCTTTTCCCATAGGCAAGTCTTTTAGTCGTATTTCCTTTCCATTTCCAATTACGATGGCACGTTCAATCATATTTTCCAATTCTCTTACATTGCCTGGGAATTCAAACCTTTCAAGGTGTTTTAGAGCAGCCGGTTCAATCGAAATTAAATTTTTACTCATCGATGTGCAATATTTTCCAATAAAATGATAAGCAAGCAAAGAAATATCTTCAATTCTTTCTCTTAGTGGGGGAATGGTAATGTTTACCACATTTAATCTATAATACAGATCTTCCCTAAAAGTTCCGTTATTTACCATGCTTTTCAGGTCGCGATTGGTGGCACAAATTACTCGAAAATCGGATGTCAATTCCTTGTTTCCGCCAACACGCACAAAAGTTTTGGATTCCAATATTCGCAATAGTTCTATTTGCATTTTTGATGAGATGGTGGCAATTTCGTCAAGGAATATCGTTCCTCCATCGGCCATTTCAAACCTTCCTTTTCGGTTGAATGAAGCGCCTGTAAAAGCGCCTTTTTCGTGTCCAAACAATTCGCTTTCAAGCAAACTTTCTGTCAATGCGCCGCAATGTACGCTTATCAATGGAAAATATTTACGTGATGAATTGGCATGTATAGCTCTGGCAATTAATTCTTTGCCTGTGCCGCTTTCGCCGGTAATGATGACGGATGAGCTTGATTGCGCCACGCTCTCCACTTGCTTGAGTACTTTTTTTAGCGCCTCGCTTTCGCCAATCAAATCTTCTACATCTACAAGCGAAGAAATACTGGTTTTTAATCTTTTGTTCTCGTTTTTGAGCGCAATTTGCGATGTTGCATTTCGTATCAAATGCGACAAGTCGTCCGGATCAAAGGGTTTAGTAACATAATCGTAAGCACCATCTTTCAGAGCTTGAACTGCGGTGTCAACAGAGGCAAACGCTGTCATCACAATGAATATGGGCTCTTTGTTTTGCGCTTTGATGCGCCTATGCATCTCCAAACCATCCATTCCGGGCATTTTGATATCGGCCAGAATGATATCATACTCTTTTTCTTCAAGTTTCGACAGTGCTATTTTTGCATTTTCGGCACATTCAACTTTGTAGCCATCGTCGATAAACCAATTGTAGAGAGAGTCTCTCACCGATTCTTCATCATCGACAATCAATATGGAAATTTTTTCTGCCATTTTGTGTTCTTTAATTTTTGTTAAGAGGAAAAACGATTGATATACTAGTTCCTTTTCCCGGAATCGAATCAACTTCTAGATGTCCTTTGTGATTTTCTACAATTCCATGAACAATTGCTAGCCCGAGTCCAATGCCACTTTCGTTTCGTTTTGTAGAAAAAAATGGTTCAAATATATGTGGAATATCTTCGGGCGAAATTCCTTGTCCATTGTCCGAAATTTCTACGAGGATGTTGTTTTCGTCGGGATTGGAAGTTCTAATAATGATTTCTCCTTGTTCATGTATTGCTTCGGACGCATTGACCAATATAGCCACACATGCCTGTTTTATTTGGTTCGGACTGCAAAAAATCTGATCGGTTTTAGCTCGGAAATCGGTCGTAAAATTTATTTCTGCAATTTTTATGGAATGCGTCATCAAATCGTAAGTCGCATTCAACAACTCATGCAGACTGGCAGTCTCAAAATCGTCTCTGTCTTTTCTCGAAAAATCGAGCAAGCCTTTTACTATATCGCCACATCGTTTTGTTTCTGTCTCAATCAGTTTAAGATGCCGAAGAATTGATTCTTTTTTCTCATGCGTAAAACTTTGTGTGCTTAATTGTTTGTAAATAAGCTTTGTGTAAACCAATATCCCCGACAAAGGATTGTTTATTTCGTGAGCCACCGAAGAGGATAATTTGCCCAACGAAGCAATTCGTTCAACATGAATCAGCTCGTTTTGGGCTTCGGACAATTCTTCTGTTTTTTTCTGCACTTTATATTCCAATTGTTGCGACCAATTTTGCAACTCCTTCGATGCCGTATCAATGTTATCAAGCATATTGTTAAAAGCCAACGAAACCAGTCGCATATCATCTAGCAAATCGGGTTTGATGATAAGTCGGATAGTATTGTCGCCTTTCGATACGGCTTCGCTCGCTTCAATAATGGAATTGAGTGGATTTTTTATTTTTTTTCGGGTGAAAATTATCAAAAAGGTGACCAGAAAACTTGTTATGAGTGTGGCGATTAAAAGAAAATCAATGGACGATTTATCCACAAAAGCATCCAAATCTTCCAATGGCAATTTGATGATCAGAGAGCCTAAAACTTCATCCGTTTCGGTATGTGCATGACAACTAGATGTATAACACGACTTTTCGTTTAGAATGGGTTTTCGAATAAGCAAGAATCGTTTCGAATCGCCGTTTTGGGATATGCCACAATTCGGCATATCTTTTACAATACGATAGGCTTTTGCTTTAAACGGAAACATGCTTGCCAAATCTAAATGGCATTCACGGCAATTGGGATTGCTAAGGATGGCTCGTTTGTTCGATAGAGATGTAAACGCCAAACTATCCTTGTCGTCATACATATTTACCTCTTCGATACCCGACATGGTGCTAATGATGTTGAGCGTTCGCTGAAGCATTCCTCTGTCGTTTTCGAGCATCGAATAATACAACGATCCTTCCACAATGGAACTAATATTCTCGCCACTTTGTTTGGCTGTTGCATTGAAAAAATCGATGTAAACCGTTCGGAAAACAATATTAAATAGAATAAACAACACAACTAAAGAGCCTGTAATGATAAAAACTACGCGTCCGTAAATGGAAGAACGCAGCCCGGCATATTTACGAAGCGATTCTTTTTTTATTAATCTTTTAAAAATATTTTTCCCGGAACTTGCCATATACAAATCAATTAGAATGTGCTTTAGCTTCTATTTTTTAAAGTACAGAGGGGGGTGGATTCTTCGAATCAACCTCCCTTTGTACGCTGTTGTAATTTCAATCCATTTTATTGTGATTAGAATAACAACGAATTTACTAAAAAGATTTAATTAATTGTGTAAATTTATTAAATGTCAATCCAATTTGTTGAGAAACTGTGTTTGAAAGTCATTCCAAAGTTCTTTTGGCAATTCGGCCATTGGATGATCTATCAATTCTCCTCCTTCTTGCAGTACAACTTTTGCTGTTTCGGGGGCATATTTTTCCAAAGAAATGGCAATAAAATCTTTAAACCTAGACAGTTCCTCTTTCGACCAAGCAATTGCTTGGCTGGCAAACAGGAAAGTACTTGTTTCGTCTTTCCAATTGTCGGGCTTGATTTTATAAATCCAGCCATTCTCATAGGGATCGCTGTTTATAAGTCCTGTTTTTTCGCTAAGCGAATGGTTTACGTTTTGGATTTCTCCGCTCAAAGGAGATGTTATTTTGAGTTGTTTTCCATTCTGGCTGAGCAGAGCGATACATTCTCCTTTTGCTACACTCTCGCCAGGAACTTTTAAATTGCTCATAGCCACTCGACCGGTCAAATGGAGTAATAAATCATCCACTCCAATCGTAGCATTTCCCGACATCTCAAGATGTGTCCAAGTATGATTTTTCGAATAGAATAATCCTTGTGGTATTCTCAATATATTTTCCGAAAGAGTAGAGAGCGCCAAACCTATTTTCTCTTTCATCATCAGTGGCTTGTTTAAAGTCAGCCAAAATGGGATGATCAGAAATAAAAAGGCGATGATAATAAGGTATTCGATCCCTTTTGTATCAAAAATATTGCTGTAAGTAAATTCGTCCATTTTATTTATTTTTTTGTTTCTGAATCAATTTGTTGCGCCCACAAAGGAGCATCTCTAAGCACTGGCAAACGGTTGATTATCCAACGGAAAATCCAAATTTCGATAAAGATAACGGTCAATGTTACCACTATTTCCATCCAAGACGGATAATAGTGATTTGCGGCATCCCATCTAAAACCAATCACTGTTACATTGAGTCTATTCAGGATGATTCCAAGCATGGTGATAAACGCGGCCAATTTTATGATAAAAACATTTTGCTTTCTATAACTGTAAAAGAAGAGCATCATCGGCAACAATACAAAACCCAAAAGTTCGGTTAAGTACCAATAACCCATTGGCGAATCAATAAAAATCCAACGTTTGCCATGTACAAATACCAATAATTGTAGAAAAAAGTATGCAAACATAGCTATCGCACAAATTTTTGCCAATCCTTGCAGGATTCCATTGTGTGCTCGGTGATGTTTTTCATTGATTTGATGATAAAAAACTTTTTGGCTAATTGACCCTTCAAAAATAACCATGGAAAGACCGGCGAAAATACTCGATACAAAGAAAAGGATTGGAATAAACTCTGAATACCACAAAGGATGAATTTTTTCCTTCGCCATAAGATACAATGCACCCAATCCCGATTGGTGAAGTGTGGAAAGTGTGATGCCAAAAATAACGGCAGCAATGGTCATCCCTGAAAGGATTTTTCTGGCACGTCGCGCTCCAAGCCATTCGGCAATGGCAGGCGAAAACTCAATCAATTGGGCAATCATATAAAGAAGGAAATGCCAAGCTACAAGAAATAATACAGAGCTTACTCCAAAACTATTCCCGATGATTGGATTTATTACATTCCAGGGTCGGCCAAGGTCCAGAAGCAAGGCGCCGGCATAGAAAACATAGGCAAGAAAGCCATTTAATACGGTTACTCTAACTATGGAATGATATTTTTTCATATTCAGAATATAAACCATAAATGTAATGACATAGGCTCCTCCGGCAAATGCAACACCGGTTACTACATCAAAACCTATCCAAAGTCCCCAAGGAACTTCTTGCGTTAGATTTGTTACTGACCCAATTCCCTTTGCAAATCGGATAATGATGATTACCAAACCCAGAAGGATAATCGGGATGGAGACAACATTAAAAGGAGTGAAAATTTTCCCTTTTGGTTTCAGAGCTTCTCTCAAAAAAGTCCACAAAGGAGTGCCGTCGTTGTCTTTAGCTAAAATGTGTGCTGAATTATTCATATTCTTCTTCAATATTGGAATTAGATTTGGTTGATTTAAAAATACCCAACAACAATGCTGGCCACAATACAAAAATGGAAGGAACACTGTAAAGAAATCCTTTTGTCAGTTCGGGATAAGAACTTTTTTGCAATTCGGTTCTAAGACCAATTTCGGCAAACGGTACGGATGAAAGATATAAAAAAGAGGTTCCACCTGCTTCGTGTTCTCCATATACTTGATCATAATACAGATCAGGGTTGGCGTATATTCTTCTATGTGCTTCGGCAATGAGTTCTCGCCTGCTTCCAAAGCTTAATGCCTCAGCCGGACAGTTTGCAACGCAGATAGGAAGTTGTCCGCTTTCGATCTGATCAAAGCACATGTCGCATTTTACAATTTTTGGATTAGGACTGAGATATTCAAATTTTGGTACATCGAATGGGCAGGAAACCATACAATATCGGCAGCCCATACATTTGTCTTCTCTCCAAATAACTGGTCCTTGTTCTGTTTTGTACATCGCTTGAGTAAGGCAAGCCGATGCGCAAGCTGGCTGATTGCAATGCATACACTGGTTCTTTGCATACACTTCGCCATTCTTAGTTTCGTAGGCATTGATTACACTACGCCTGTTTTCATTGGTGTTTCTTTTGACTCCGGCCACCGGCATATCGTCTGAAGCATTTTGCGGCAAATCATGTGCTTTTGCACAAACGATTTCGCATTCCTGACAGCCTACGCACCGTGTAGAGTCGTAAAGAATTCCAAAAAACTCGGTTTGGCTTTCCGGATCAGGACTTGCATTGAGTGTTTTTCCTGAAGTAATGGTAAGCCCAGTAAGCCCAAGTATTTTTAGAAAGTTCATTCTATTTATTCTCATAGCTCAATATTTTATTGGTTTATAATGCTTTAGAAAGGATTTTTTACTTTGAATTGCCAAAGAATGAACTTTGAAATTCTTCCCATATTTCGGGTCCGAAATTTTTCAATGGGTGGTCGATAAATTCGCCTCCGTCTTGAAATACCATTTGAAAATCGTTGGTGACTTTAATTTTGATTGTGGTAGAAAAGAAATATTTTAAACGGTAAAATTCATTTTTAAGCCATGCTTTATAGTTGTCGCCCATCAAATAAGTCTTCATCTCTTTTAGCCAATTGCTAGATTCTATTAAGTAAATCCAACCATCTGTATAGGGTGAAGAATTGATAATTGTGGAATCGGACTGAAGGCTTGTATTGTATTTAATGATGGTTCCTGAAACAGGCGAAAGTATGTTCAATTGTTTGCCATACTGGATTAGTGTTAGGAATGGTTCTCCTTTTCTTATGAATTCCCCATTGTTTTTCATTTTTACTTTTGTGATAGGGCCGGTGATGTGCTGAAGAAAATCGTCCACACCAACTCTTACAAACCCATCACTTTCCATAAATGCCCAAGTATGTGACTTGTCAAAAAACAATCCTCGCGGCGCATGAACCGAATTCTCGCCAAACACCACATTTTGAGTCGTATTTAATTGCGCTTTATTTTGATTTTTTGGTTTTAGCCATCTTAAAAACAGGGATAACAAAATGAAAGCCACGATTCCTCCGAGGAGAAAATAAATAATTGTGGTAGCCAAGCTTGTTTTGTACTGAACATCCATCGGATTTAGATGGTTTGCAAAAAGGTTCTGAATTTTGGGTTGTCGTTCGCTCGAAATGAGTTCCGAAAAGCCATTGCTAGGAAGCAATTGCTGTCCATCAGTAAGTATCCATTTCAATAAAGCTAGCTCTTCCTGATTTTTGGGCTGTAAGTTGGCGACCGCATAAATACTCGAATATAGCGATCGTGGATATTTCCCAATCCAAATTCCTCTTGTAAACGCCTTGGAATTGATGTAAATATTTTCGAAATATTCGATTTGGTCGTTACCGTTTGCATCAATAGGGATAAAGCTTAAATTTTTGTCGATTTCTTGATTTTCTATTTTGATAATATCCGCAAGTTTGCAAAAGCCGATGGCGTATTTATCGTTTTGGATTTTATTAAATAACACTTCATAGTCCGAAACTGCCGTGGCTTTAATCGCGTTTTTATCTTTTTGCAGAAATTTGCTCAAACCAGCAAGCATGGATTCGTCTTCTAAATAATAGCAATTTGCATATTTCGATTGATTGTTGTCAAGCAATGTTCCCCATTCAATTTTTCCTTCCGATGTATAGGCTCTCGCAAAATCTTCGGCTGATAATCCTTTTAAATAAATTTCTTCCTTCAATGGATTGTTGGAGTTCATTATTGGAACAATTACATCTCGAGCTATTGCCGTACTCCACGTAGGTTTTGAATCTAATTGGGCAAGTTGTTCTTGCGAAACAAAACCTATCATGGCTTGGGCTTGTTCTGTTTGGGATTCTGTATCTGCCCAATTTGGCGAAGATTTGATCCGCACATTTTGATTTATTTTGGAATATTCCTGAATCCAAGTTGCTGTTAATTCTTGAAGTTCGGAACTGCTCCATAATAAGATTGTATCCTTACTGGATTGATCTATTGGCGACGAAACGACATTTTTACTTGCAAGTAGCAGCGTAAAGAGTGTTGCCAAACTGATTATTAAAATTAAATTTTTCATGGCTGTTTGTTTTGAATTTTTCCACTTAGGTTTGCACTTTGCCAGAACCTAAAATACAGTTTTCAAACTTGATGCCAAACTGAAAAATACGATATAATACATTGATATACAGTATTATAAAAAAGTGGTGTGTGGTGCTTAAATCCAATTTAGTGTTGTGTTATTCAACAGTATTATTGTGAAATGCCGTTAAATAATTACCAATCAATCGATTAGAGTGTGTGTTGTAAAATACTACACCTGTTGTAGAATACCACACTACACTTTATTTTGCCATTTTTCGCGGGAAGCGGAAAGCGATCGAAACAGAAATAAAATTTATTAAAATGCTGATAATGAGCAAAAAAATGTATTTATTTTCTTCAGGCAAATAATTGAACAAAGCCGACAATTGAAGCAAAAGAAATCCCGTAGGAGTACTTGGGATAAAAGCAGTTTAAGAAAAAATCAGAAATGCTTGAATTAATACAAAAAAAATGAGTGAACTATTTTCAATATTTTTAACTTAAAGCTACATCCAGCACCATCATAGTGGCAAATCCCAACATGGCACCAACGGTAGATAAATCTGTTTCATCTCCCAATTGAGATTCCGGAATCAATTCTTCAACTACCACAAATATCATTGCTCCGGCTGCAAAAGAAAGCGCATAGGGTAGGATTGGAGTCATTGTTAGAACCAAATAGGCTCCAAAAACTCCGGCAATTGGTTCTACGATACCGGATAACTGACCGTAATGGAATGCTCTTAATCTAGAAAATCCTTCGCGGCGAAGTGGAATAGACACTGCTGCTCCTTCCGGGAAATTTTGTAATCCAATTCCTATTGCGAGCACCACTGCCCCGGTAAGTATTCCTATGTCCGGATTAATCGCCAAAGCGCCAAAAGCAACACCTACGGCCAATCCTTCCGGAATATTGTGCAGCGTAATGGCTAAAACCAATAATACACTTCTTTGCCATTGTGTTTTTATTCCTTCGGCTTTATCCATCGATAGGCCAAGATGTAGATGTGGTAAAATACGGTCGATGACGTATAAAAATAATCCTCCGGATAGAAAACCAACCACAGCAGGAATCCATCCTTTTGTACCGCTTTCTTCTGCCATTTCGATTGCCGGTTTCAACAATGACCAAAAGCTAGCCGCTATCATTATTCCAGCAGCAAAACCGAGCATAGAGTTGAGTATTTTTTTATTGATGGTTTTAAAGAAAAACACCATCGAAGCGCCTAAAGCTGTCAATCCCCATGTAAACAATGTAGCTCCAAATGCCAATAAAATAGGATTATATTCGAGCAGCCAATCCAGTTTCATTTTAAATTTTAATTAATGTGAGTAATTTAGAAATTTCTGGGCTTATTTAAAAACAAAAAAAACCATCGATTTTTCGTTTCAAATTTAATTATTTCGCAAACAATTGGCTTGGATATTATTTTTTTGTCTTGATTTCCAATTCGCGAAGGTGTTCCATTTTTTTGCGCTCCAAAAATTCCCGAATTCCTTCAAAATGTTCGAGTACTTTTTTGTTGCCAAATTCAAACACTTTGCTCACCAAACCGTCGAGAAAATCGCGGTCGTGCGAAACCAAAATCAATGTTCCGTCAAAATCCATCAAGGCTTGTTTCAGGATGTCTTTGGTGCGCATATCCAAATGGTTTGTTGGCTCATCCAGAATAAGCAAGTTGACAGGTTCGAGTAGCAATTTTATCATAGCCAAGCGTGTACGTTCTCCGCCGGATAAAATTTTAACTTTCTTTTCCCACTCCTCTCCACCAAACATAAAAGCGCCTAAAATATCTTTTATTTTTGTTCGAATATCGCCTTTGGCAACGTCATCGATGGTTTGAAATACACTTAAATTTTCGTTGAGCAGCGAAGCTTCGTTTTGCGCAAAATAGCCAATCATAGTGTTGTGTCCGAGTGTGAGTTTACCTTCGAAAGGAATTTCACCCATGATCGCTTTTATCATTGTAGATTTTCCTTCGCCATTTTTGCCGACAAAAGCCACTTTTTCGCCTCTTAGAATGCTAAACGAAGCGTTCGAAAATACCAGATGTTCGCCGTAGGATTTGGAAAGTTCTTCGGTCATCACCGGATAAGTCCCCGAACGGGGTGAAGGTGGAAATCGAAGTCTTAAATGGGAAGTATCTATTTCGTCCACTTCCAATATTTCCAATTTTTCCAGCATTTTTACACGCGATTGAACTTGAAGCGTTTTGCTGTAAGTTCCTTTAAAGCGATCGATAAACACTTGTGTTTCGGCTATGAATTTTTGTTGTTCTACAAAAGCTTTCTGTTGTTGCTCACGGCGTTCTTTTCGCAGTTCCAAGTATTTGGAATAGTTCACTTTGTAATCGTAAATCCGCCCCATTGTCACTTCGATGGTTCGCGTAGTAATTCGATCAACAAAGGCGCGGTCGTGCGAAATGAGCATCACCGCTTTGGCGCTTGAGATTAAAAATTCCTCCAGCCATTGCACAGATTCGATGTCTAGATGATTTGTTGGCTCATCGAGCAAAATTAGATCGGGATTTTTCAATAAAATTTTAGCAAGTTCCAAGCGCATTCTCCAGCCACCGCTAAAATCACTCGTTGGTCGCTGAAAATCGCTTCTTACAAATCCCAAACCAAGCAGAATTTTTTCTACTTCGGCATCGAAATTAATATCGCCTTGACTGTACAGTTTTTCGCTTAAATCCGAAACTTTTTCAATAATGGCATAATATTCTTCCGATTCGTAGTCGGTTCGCGTGCCTAGTTGGTTGTTTAATTCATCCAATTCCAATTGTAAATCCAATGATTGCGAAAATGCCTGCGATGCTTCTTCAAACACTGTTCGCTGGTTTTCGGCCATCAAATGTTGAGGCAAATAAGCGATGATAGCATCTTTTGGTGCAGAGATTTTTCCTCTTGTTGGAACCTGAACTCCTGCTATTATTTTTAGTAAGGTAGATTTTCCGGCCCCGTTTTTTCCCATTAGGGCAATACGATCCTTGTCGTTCACCACAAAAGAGATATCTTTAAAAAGCGTTGTCCCGCCAAATTCTACCGCCAAACCGTCAACTGAAATCATAAAGATATTTTTTAAAAATGAGCGGCAAAGATAATCAAATCGTTTATCGTGCACGGCTATTTTTGTGTCGAGTTTCATCGATATTATCTTCGCAATTGAAAATATGCAATATATATTAATAGAGTTTAAAGTATTGTAAAACAAGTATATAAAATTCTATAAATGATCAGAAGCAAGGAGATGCGAATCTTTGGCAGAGAATTTGGTATAGAATAGGTAAATCAATTAAATGAAACGTTATGAAAACTTTCAGTATTTTACTCGCCATGATGTTCCTCGCTTTTTCAATAGAAGCGCAAACGGTAGAAAAAACCAAGAGGGATAAAGAAAAAAAATCGACAACGACTTTGGTACGAAAATCCAGAGACAATTCTTCCAGCACAAAAGAAGTGAAGACGCCTTCTTCGCGAACGAGCAATGGATCTCGTTCTACTGTTTTATCAAATAAACCCACTTCGGAAAGGAATACCAAAATTTCGTCGGGTTCTCCAGCTACAAGAAACAGTGAACCGCGAAATAGCAAGTCCGTAAGCCCTCAAACAAGAACTGATAATTCCACCAGAACAAACGGAAATGATGGAAATAGGACTGGTTCAACTCATCGAGTCAATACAGCATCTTCAAATAACTCGGATAGAAATAATGGAAATGTTCGAGTTGGTGATCAGCAAAATCAAAAGGCTCAATCGGGTCGTGGTCAGGTTTATGCTCCCAAAACATCTGAAAGGGATGCTGACTCAAGAAAAATTTACAAAACCCATAAGCCCAATAGAGTATTCAGAACAGCTCCTTCCATCCAATATACTTATCAGACATTGGATTATAGGAGAGTTCACAATCCTTACACGATTCCAAACGTTATTGATATCTATTGGAATGTAAATATGTATCGAAATTACAGACTTTGGTATCCTGATTTCAATCTTTGGTATTATCCCTACGGATATAGAATCCACACCGTATCCGCTTACGATTCCTATAATTATATAGGCGAAGTAGCAAGAATCTACGGACAAGTTGCAGAGGTATGGTATTCTGGCGAAAGCAATGAATATTATTTATACATTGGAGCTCCTTATCCTTATCAAGATTTTACGATAATACTGAATGCTTGGGATGCGAAAAGATTCAGTCGCTATCCTGAAAGATACTTTACAAATAGATACTTAACGGTTACAGGACTCATCAGTATGTTCGAGAATAAGCCTGAAATGCTTATAAGACAAAGATCTCAGATCAGTATGTATTAATTGAGAATTGAGAATTAAAAATTAAGGATTAAGGATTAGAATTAAGAATCATTCGCCAAGATTAATTTACCGGTTTCGCTCTTATTTCCAACTTGAAGTATATAAAAATAAATGCCCGGGACAACTTTTTGTCCATGGGCATTTTTTGTATCCCAACGTAATAACTTGTTTCCCTGACTTTCCCATTCATCTTTTAGAGTGATTATTTTCTCACCTGAAACAGAAAAAATATTTAGTCGGACATGCTCAGCTCGTTCTAAATAGTAACGAATATTCGTGCTTTTGCTAAAAGGATTGGGATAGGTGGCATCTAGCCTGAAAGTTGGTTTTATTTCTTCATTTGTTCCGGTAAAATTAAAAATTTCATACATTGTATTGCCTGTTGCTTTTTGAGGTTGAATACCTAACAGATAGGAGGCCGTAACGGCCATATCGGGAATGTTGCGGTATTGAGTCGAAACAAAATTTTTCTTTATATCTGGTCCTACGGCCAAAAATTGAATATGCCTGCATCCTTCGCAACTACAACCGTGGTTCTGAAATCCTCCATGTTGGTCATCGTGTCGCCCATGATCATTCGTAACAATTAGTGTTGTACTATTTTTATAAAAAGGATCGGACTGAAGCTTTTCCCACAATACGCCAACAATACTATCGGCAGTTTGAATAGAAGCAGTATAGTTTTCCCAAATCCCCAAATGCCCTGCGTGGTCAACCTCAGCTAAATAAACCAGCATAAAGTGCGGATGAGAATCCGCCATAACCATCTGTGCTTGGGTAGCAACATCTTGATCTGAGCTGCCAACGCTATGAAATTCGGGCCAGTAGTTTGGGCCGTAATCGATATCAAAACTTGGTAACCATAAACTTGGAACGTATTTTAAAACATAAACGCAATCTTCGGCGGGCTTATTTTTTTGTTTTCGATAGTATTCAAATAGAGTGGGAAGAACGGCATATTGAGTTGACGTTCCTTGATAAACTATTGGTTCAACGGCTGTCCATGCTCCACACCATAAAGCCGGAATTGCGCGCGAGGTGTAAGTGTAGTTGTTGTTTGCAAAATTATCGAGTAGTGTGCCTTCCTGCGATAATGACTTCATTTTTGGAATATATTTGTAGGTGGGATCGCCAAAAGTTTCGGTATAGCGCGCTCCATCAATAATCACAATCATCATTTTATCAGCCAATTGAGAGAAAGCTGCATTTAGCATCGAAAAAAGTACGATAAAGATCAAAAGTACTTTTCGTTGTCTTGGTTTCATAAAAGTTTCTGTTTAATATCCAAAGTTTT
>KB225534.1_pt33 | contig 15521 bp, 15 predicted proteins | sample 524768 | NCBI WGS metagenome assembly AMQJ01 (sample SAMN00998488, study PRJNA167727) | sediment metagenome | isolation source: subsurface aquifer sediment | place: USA: Rifle, Colorado | collected Aug-2009
CCTTCAGCCAACAAGTAAATTGCATGTCCATCAGGATAAACATATTTATCAACCTGTGGTTTGATGTTTATCTTTTGGATTCCAGGATGTTTTTCTAATTTATCAACCTGTATTTCATTATCAAAATGACCTATGTTACAAACGATAGCCTGATCTTTCATTTTAGCCATATGTTCAGCCGTAATAACATCTTTATTACCTGTAGTTGTAACATAAATATTTCCTTCTTCCAAAGCTTCTTCAACGGTCTTTACTTCGAATCCTTCCATTGCAGCTTGTAAAGCACATATTGGATCAATCTCAGTAACAATAACACGTGCACCGTATGAACGCATAGATTTAGCAGAACCTTTTCCAACATCACCATAACCACAAACAACAACAACTTTACCAGCTAACATTACATCAGTAGCACGTTTGATTCCATCTGCCAATGATTCACGGCATCCATATAAATTGTCAAATTTTGATTTGGTTACCGAATCATTAACGTTAATTGCAGGGAAAAGAAGTTCGCCGCGCTCCATCATTTGGTATAAACGATGCACACCAGTGGTTGTTTCTTCTGAAACTCCTTTCATTTCTTTCACTACATTGTGCCATTTCTGGTTATCTTGCTCTAAGGTTTTTCTTAAACTTTTAAAAAGCTCTTTTTCATCAACGGCACTTGGCTCATTATTTAAAAAAGAAAGATCTTTTTCAGCTTTATATCCTAAATGAATCATCATTGAAGCATCGCCACCATCATCAACAATTAGTTGAGGACCTTTTCCTTCAGGGAACGTTAATGCTTGATTTGTACACCACCAGTATTCTTCCAGCGTTTCACCTTTCCATGCAAAAACAGGGATTCCGGCTTCGGCTATAGCAGCAGCAGCATGATCCTGAGTTGAAAAAATATTACAGCTTGCCCAACGAACATCTGCACCAAGTTCAACTAATGTTTCAATTAACACAGCAGTTTGGATTGTCATATGCAATGATCCGGTAATTCTAGCACCTTTTAATGGTTTTTCTTTACCATACTTCTCGCGAAGAGCCATTAAACCTGGCATTTCCTTCTCGGCAATTTCTATTTCTTTTCTTCCGTACTCAGCTAAACCTAAATCTTTAACCATGTATGGTAAGCTATCAACCATTGTACCTTCAATTTTCATAATTCTTATTTTATAATTAGTTATTTTTATTTTCTGAAACGGACTGCAAAATTACATTAAAAACGATATCATTCAAAACTATACGATTATAAATAGCAAAATGTTCAATCAATTAGATATTAAAAATTTTACTGATTTCTATTTTATCGAGGGATAATTGATTGGTAAGCTCTTCTATGCCATTAAATTTTTTTTCATCTCTTATTCTCTTTACAAACGACACCGTAATGGTTTGATTGTAAATTTTTTGATCAAAATTAAGTATGTGTACTTCAATGTTTTTTAAGCCAGGCTGAGGTTCAATAGTAGGTCTTGAGCCAATATTTAACATTCCAAAATATGAATCGCTGTTTAACTGTACACGAACAGCATAAACTCCATCTTTAGGGACTTGTTTATATGGTTCAGGGATTTTAATATTTGCAGTAGGAAATCCTATTTTTCTCCCAATTTGATTTCCTTCAACAACATTTCCACTAATGAAGTATTCGTAACCTAAGTATTTGTTGGCAATATCCAGATCGCCCTTCATTAAAAATTCTCTGATTTTGGTTGAACTCACCTTGTCATCATTCACAAGCTTTGCATCAAGTCTTTCAATGCTAAAACCATATTTTTGGGCACAATCATTTAAAAACTCAAATCCAGCTTTTCTGTCTTTGCCAAATTGATGATTGAATCCGACTACAAGATGTTTTACTTTTATTTTTTTTACCAGGTATTCCTCAATAAAATCACAAGCCGATAATTGTGAAAATTCTTTTGTGAATGGAATAATTATTAAATGATCAACATTTGTTTTTGATAATAGATATTTCTTTTCTTCAATATTATTTAATAATCGAAGCAATTCAACATCTTTATCAAGAACAAGTCTTGGATGCGGCCACAGGGTCACAATAACAGATTCTCCTCCTTTTTCCAAAGCAATTTCCTTTAAACGATCCAAAACCCTCTGGTGTCCTAGATGAACACCATCAAAAACGCCTATCGTTAGAATAGGGTTGAGAATATTTAAATCATTTATGTCAGTATGTATTATCACAAATATCTAATTTTTAAGATGACAAAATTAAAAAATAAACCTAACTAATATGTACTAAAATTAAACTTAACCATAAAGAGCTCATTTTAACACAGAGATTTGAATGAAGAGTAAACCTTTTTTTGCTTTGGTTATAATTCGATAACAGACATTTATCCATTTATTTACTATAAAACTTGTATTTTATTCAATCATCACTATTTGAACGCAAAGTTTTAAAATATTTGCTAAATTCGCCATTAAATAAAATGAATCCCTTGCAATATTATTACATAATATTGTGTTTTGTAATCAATACATTAGCTAATCAATAAATTAAAGATATAATGAAAAAAGTTTTTTGGATTTTAATTCTTGCATTAAGTTTTAACTCGTGTGAAACCACTCCTGAATTTTTTACTATTTCGGGAGAAATAAAAAATGCGAATGGCGAGAAGCTATACCTAATTGAATTACAGACGAATAATGTTGTTTTTCTGGATTCTGTAATTTTAAATGACGAAGGAATATTTTCGTTTAAGGGCCAAACAGATATTCCTAAATTTTATGCATTAAGAACAAGTGCCAATAATTATCTCACTTTAATTGTGCATCCTCTTGAACAAATTGTTGTAAAAACGAATGGTGAGAATTTAGCTAACAATCCAGTTATTGAGGGATCACCCGAAAGTGTAAAAGTTTCTGAATTACGAGATCGTTTGGATGTTAGTGTTAAAAAGCTGGACTCCCTTGGAATGTATTACAAATCAATACTAGGCACAAATGAAGTTTATCGTGTAAGAGACTCATTAAATGTGCTTTCGCAAGAAATTATTACAAGGCATACGGAGTATACAAAGGATTTTATTCTAAACAACCCGGAATCATTAGCCAGTTTAATGGCTCTTTATCAGCAAATTGCCCCCAGAAAATATGTTCTGAATCCAAAAGATCATTTAGAATATTTTACACTTGTCGATTCTACACTTATGGCAAAATATCCAGAATCTGAAGCTGTAAAATCTTTGCATACACAAATGAATGAAATTAACCGACAATTAAAAGTCGAAAATGAAATTAACAGTATTGTTGGAATAGGCGTTTTAGCTCCGGAGATTGAGCTCCAAAGTCCTAATGGAGATACCATTGCTCTTTCGTCTTTGAGAGGCAAATATGTTTTACTTGACTTTTGGGCTTCGTGGTGTCGTCCATGCAGAATTGAAAATCCAAATCTTGTGAATAGCTATAAAAAATATCACGAAAAAGGATTTGAAATTTTTCAGGTTTCGCTGGATAAGAAAGAAGAATCGTGGCTTGAAGCAATTGAAAGGGATCATCTTGACTGGATTCATGTTAGCGATTTGCAATACTGGAATTCAGAAGCAGCAAAATTATATCAGGTACAGGCCATCCCTGCAAGTTTTTTATTGGACAGAAATGGCAAAATCATTGCAAAAAATCTAAGAGGGGACGCCCTGGAAGCGAAACTTTCAGAAATATTTGATTAACTTAGCATCTTATAAAAAATTGATATCCGGTTATTTTTGCAAAAAGATAACCGGATTATGATAAAAAATATTTAAAATTACTTTAGCATGAAACGCTTAATCTATTTTATTTGTGGTTTAATAATTCTTACATCTTGTAATAATTCAACTAAAATTGAAATTTCAGGAACAATTGAAAATGCAGAAGGAAAAAACCTTGTTTTCAGTGAGCTTTTAATTACCGGTCTTCAGGATATACAAACTACTAAATTAAGTAAAGAAGGAACTTTTAAGTTCAAAACTTCTACAGATATACCAAGGTTTTATCAGGTATCCATATCAAACAATAACTTTTTATCTTTATTAATAAACCCGGGTGAAAAGGTTCAAATCACTGCTAATGCTTCAGACATGAGCAAAGCCCTTATATCAGGATCAGAAGGTTCAGTTTTAGTTCAGAAATTAAGCAATCAGTTAATTGAAACAAAACAAAAGCTCGAACTAATAAATAAAAAGGTTAAAGCTATTCAAGGAACAGAGAATTTTAATAAGCAAATTGAAGCGTTGAATAATTCATATGCTGAAATAGTTAACCGACAACGCGACTCATCCATTGCATTTATCATCAATAACCTAAATAGTCTGGCAAGCATAGTTGCCTTATACCAAAAATATGATGATGAAAATTATGTTTTATATAAAAACAGAGATCTTCAGTATATTAAAATTGTATCGGAAGCATTGGAGAAAAAATATCCTGAATCGCAACATGTTAAGGCCTTAATTGCCGATAAAGAAAATTTACTTAAACGATACAATCAATTAAAAACAAACTCTCAGTTAAATGATATTGCAAAATCAGCTAAAGTACTTAGCATTCCTGAGATTTATCTGCCCAATCAGTCTGGTGATAGTATTTCATTAAATGCAGTTAATGCTAAATATATCTTACTAAACTTCTGGGCTTCGTGGAATCAGGAAAGTATTCAGCGAAACATTGATCTTAAAGATGTATACAAAAAATATCATATCAAAGGATTCGAAATTTACCAGATTTCGTTAGATACAAAAGTTGAAAACTGGGTTCGTTTAATAAACTTTGATCAATTACCCTGGATTAATGTTATCGATTTAAATGGACGAACATCTTATTACGCCAAGATATACAATGTAAATAATCTGCCAACAAGTTATCTGATAAATCCAGATGGAGAAATTGTAATGACCAATCCATCAAAAAAAGATTTATTGAGCACATTTGAATATGCCTTAAAATAGCATGCCTTGAATAATAGAAAAAAAATATACTTTGCGTCAGACATTCATTTAGGACTTCCCAATTACGAGAAGAGTCTTGAAAGAGAAAAGTTGTTTGTTAAATGGCTTGATGAAATAAGGACTGATGCACAAGAAATTTACCTTTTAGGCGATATTTTCGATTTCTGGTTTGAATACAAACGTGCAATTCCTAAGGGTTTTTCAAGATTTCTAGGTAAAATTTGTGAAATAACAGATTCAGGAATTCCTGTTCACTTTTTTACTGGAAACCACGATATGTGGATTTTTGATTATTTACCCAAAGAAACAGGAGTAATTCTGCATAAGAAACCTATTATAAAGGAGTTTTCAGGTAAAAAATTCTATTTAGCTCATGGAGATGGTTTTGGGCCTGGTGATCCAATGTATAAAATGCTAAAAAAGATTTTTGCCAGTCGAATTTCACAATGGCTTTTTGCCAGATTTCATCCAAATTTAGGAATCGGTATAGCCAATTTATGGTCAACTCACAGCAGATACTCAAGAGAAACTCGGCCTTTTGAGGGAGAAGATAAAGAGTGGCTCATCATCTACTCGAAAGAATTATTAGAAAAAGAACATTTCGATTTTTTAGTGTATGGACATAGGCATTCGCCTTTAGACCTTAAGCTAAAAGAAAATAGCCGATACATTAATCTTGGCGATTGGTTAAGTCATTTTACATATGCCGAGTTCGACGGAGAAGAAATGTATCTGAAGAAATATACTAAAAACAACCTTCATTAATTAGGAATAAACTATTAGTTTTGACGTTTGAAAGTTAAATAAAATGAAATCCATTAATTACATAATTCTTATAATACTTGTTACTGTTTCAGTTTATTCCTGTAGCGATGATCAGTGCAACGCTGATACTGATGCATTGTTGAAAACTGAATTGCTTGTACTGGATACAAATCTAACGTCCATCAAGTACCTTGCTAATTTATCGGTATATTCCCCGGAATGGACTGATAGCATTCATTATTCAGAGGAAGGATCGAAGAATATTTTAAATTTCAACTTATCCCCAATTTCGGATACAACTGAAATTGTAATTACCTCTTTAAATGCAGCCTTAAACGATACCTTGTTTATTTACTCTCGACGTGAATTGCTTTTTTTATCTCCGGAATGCGGGTTTGTGACGACTTTTACAATCGATACCATTTTAAACTCAACTAATTATATTGATTCTTTAAAAATCATTACTAAAAATATTTCAACTGAAAAAGATGGATCTATTAAAATATATTTTTAGTCTAAGCCTGGTTCTAATTTCTGTTTCTTTTTGTTTTGGACAAGAAGAGAATCTTTATGCACCAAAAGAAGAAAAAGTACCCCTTGTACTAAAAGGTATTAAATTAGGAGTAAACGTTGGCCGTTTTACCGATTTTCAATTTAAACCCGAGCGATTCTCTTACGAAGCTTCTCTTGATTTTAATTTAAGCAACAAATATTATGGTATCATTGAGGCCGGTTATTCTGAAATAGATTTAAAAAAAGAAAATTATAACTATTCATCCGAAGGGAATTTTTATAAGATAGGAATGGATTATAATATGCTTAAAAAGCAACCAAGCGATTATTTAGGAATGGGATTTCGAATTGGAAGAGCAGATTTTACTCAGTCCGCAAATAACATATTAATTGAAGATGATCATTGGCCATCTTTTACCACAGCCATTGATTCAAAATCGTATAATATGTACTGGCTTGAAGTATCCTTTGGATTAAAAGGAGAACTATTTAAAAATGTGTATTTGGGTTGGGCAGCTATGGTGAAAATCAGAATGACAGGCGGAAAAGATGCTGCGTTTCAAGCATATGATATACCTGGATTTGGTAAGGGTGAAAGTTCCATTAACCTGGGAGCCAATTATTATATTTATTATCAAATTCCTTTTAACCGAAATAAATAATTTAATTGTAATAGTTTTTTAGTTTTTGCTGAAAAACTTGCTTGTTTACTTCATTTATTTGAGCAACGATAGAATTTATTTTATTCATTCTTTCCAGTCGGGTTTCCATTGAAATAAATCGTTCGTCGAGAAATATAATTTTATCAATCTGATATCCGGCTTCGTTCAATCCCATTGCAACAGCAGCATTGAAATTGTCAAAAATTATAACCGATGGCAATTGATTATTGGCATAATCAACCATCGATTTTAACACCATTGATTTTATATATTTTATTTGAACCTCGCCCAGATAATTTGCCCCTACCAGTATTTTAACCAAATCAATACGTGATTTTGCCCTGCTTTTATGAATATGGGAAAGCTGGTCGTATTGTTTTTGACTCGTATTTAAAAGTAAATCGATAAATTCTTTTGGAATATCATTCAAGTGTCCGAGTTCATTGTTTTTCTTTTTAATAGTATATTCTTTAATCGCTAATTTTTGGTCAACCGGAATATAGTATTCCCATTTCTTTGTTCTTTTGTACGACTCTGTCATTGGATTAGGTTTCCACTTACTTTCAGGACGTTTCATTAATGGAGAAGTAATATCTAAATAACCTGTTTCTAAAGAATATAATAAACAGTTTACAAAGTGAACCCATCCTCCACCAATGGTTTGATGCAAAGCACTCCAAAGCGTTTTGTTTGTTTCCTCAGTCTCTTTTTGGCTTAGATTCGTGTCAACTTCTGTTTGCTTAAGCTTTTGTACAAACTCGTTTTCTAGTCTTGTTGGTATATAAGTAAATGAAGTTGATCCGTCATCGGCAACATTTGTATGATGCAGTTCTTTAATATCTAAGATGTAATTTGAATCATTTGCTAAAGTAATATGTATCTGGAAATCTGCACCCCATTGCATTTTTGTGATTCCTTGAGATTGTGCAAAAAGTATTGTTGAGAAAAGACATACCCAAATTGTAATTAACTTTTTCATGATTATTGATTGTTGGATTTGATCTTTTAAATTTACTGAAAATTTTAATTAGCTGTTAGCTTTTAGCTATTAGCTTTTTGTTATTTCTCGCTAATAGCTAATAACTAAAGGCTAAAAGCTTCTCTGCAGAAAAAGAAAAAGCCCAACTTTTAAGTCAGGCCTTTCAACATAGTATAATTGTAATTTAAATTTATTCTTCTCCAAGCATGATTTCAAGCATCTTAATTGCTGCTAATGGGATTTGTGTTCCAGGACCAAAAACTCCTGCAACTCCTGCATCATATAAAAACTTATAGTCCTGTGCAGGAATAACACCACCCACAATAATCATGATATCATCGCGACCCAGTTTTTTCAATTCTTCCATAACCTGAGGAACCAATGTTTTGTGTCCTGCGGCTAATGAGGAAACTCCCATGATGTGAACATCATTTTCAACTGCTTGTTTTGCAGCCTCAGCCGGAGTTTGGAATAATGGTCCGATATCAACATCGAAACCTAAATCGGCATATCCTGTTGAAACAACTTTTGCTCCACGGTCATGTCCATCCTGCCCCATTTTCGCAATCATAATTCGAGGTTGGCGACCTTCTTTTTCTGCAAATTTTGTAACAAGCTCTTTTGCTTTAATATAATTTGCATCATCTTTTGATTCTGACATATATACTCCTGATATTGATCTTATTACAGCTTTGTATCGACCTGCGGTTTTTTCACAGGCATCAGAGATCTCTCCTAATGAAGCTCTTTTCCTGGCAGCCTCAACAGCTAATTCTAATAAATTTCCTTTACCGGTTGCTGCACATTCTTCTATCTTTTTTAATGCAGCCTGAACTTCTTCTTCATTTCTTTCAGCCCGTAATTTAGCTAATCTTTTTATTTGAGCCTCACGAACGGCTGTATTATCTACATCTAAAATTTCAATAGGATCTTCTTTTGTTAAACGGTATTTATTAATCCCAACAATAGTGTCTTTTTTGGTATCGATTCTAGCCTGCTTTCGTGCAGCAGCTTCTTCGATACGCATTTTAGGAATTCCTGTCTCAATCGCTTTTGCCATACCTCCCAAACTCTCAACTTCCTGAATCAGTGCCCAGGCTTTGTCAGCAATTTCTTTGGTAAGTTTCTCAACATAATAAGAACCAGCCCAGGGATCGACAGCTTTACATATTTGAGTTTCCTCCTGAATATAAATCTGAGTATTACGTGCAATACGAGCAGAGAATTCTGTAGGTAAAGCAATTGCTTCATCTAAAGCATTGGTGTGTAAAGATTGTGTATGACCTAATGTAGCAGCCATTGCTTCAACACAAGTACGGGCAACATTGTTAAACGGATCCTGCTCAGTTAAACTCCATCCGGAGGTTTGAGAGTGAGTACGTAATGCCATCGATTTTGGATTCTTTGGATTAAATTGTTTTACCAATTTAGCCCAAAGCATACGAGCAGCACGCATCTTGGCAATTTCCATGAAGTGATTCATCCCAACAGCCCAAAAGAAAGATAAGCGTGGAGCAAAAGTATCAATATCCATACCTGCATTAACACCGGTACGTAAATATTCCAAACCATCGGCTAAAGTATAAGCCAGTTCAATATCGGCAGTTGCTCCTGCTTCCTGCATATGATAACCCGAAATACTGATTGAATTGAACTTAGGCATATTTTTCGATGTGTACTCGAAAATATCAGCGATAATTTTCATCGAGAAATCCGGTGGGTAAATATAGGTGTTACGCACCATAAACTCTTTCAAAATATCATTTTGAATCGTACCACTTAATTGATCTAATGATACTCCTTGTTCTAAACCAGCTACGATATAAAATGCCAATACAGGTAAAACCGCACCGTTCATGGTCATCGAAACAGACATCTTATCCAAAGGAATCTGATCGAAAAGGATCTTCATATCTAAGATTGAATCTACAGCAACACCAGCTTTCCCAACATCACCAACAACACGTTCATGATCTGAATCGTATCCGCGATGAGTAGCAAGGTCGAATGCAATGGATAAGCCTTTTTGTCCGGCAGCTAAGTTTCTACGATAAAAAGCATTTGATTCTTCAGCAGTAGAAAAACCAGCATACTGACGGATTGTCCAAGGACGCATGGCATACATTCCTGAATACGGACCACGTAAAAATGGTGCCAGACCTGCAGCATAATTTAAATGCTCCATGCCTTCTAAATCTTCTTTGGAATATACATTTTTTACATTGATCTGTTCCGGGGTTTTCCAGTTTGCTTCAATGTTATTTTCTTTTTCCCAGTCTTTTACGGAATTATATTTCGCCTTGGGAAGATCTAGATTTATATTGTTAAAATTTGGTTTCATTATTTTAGTATTTAGATTATTAGTAATTAGTATCAAGAATTATTTTGAATCCTTGCCTTTAAACTATATATCATTTTTTGAATCTCTTCAAGGTCTGCAATTATTCTATTATAATCATTCTCCTTTAGAAATTCTAAATCTGAAGAAAGTATTATTAATGTTTCAAGTTCAAAACTTGATCCTGTTGCAATATCAAGAAATCTAGAGAAATCTTTATCTGTATATCGTCCGGTTCCTTCAGCAATATTAGCAGGTATTGACACACTTGCTCTTTTAATTTGCGAGACAATCCCATACTTTTCATCTTCAGGGAAAGATTTCAAGATTAAATATATCTCCTTAACCAATCTTCTTGCTTTCTGCCAAACTTTTAGTTCTTTAAAATTATGCATGATTTCCTATTTGTCTTGATACTAAATATCTTGATACTTATGTCTAATTATTTTATCCCAAGTTCTACCTGGAAACCTTGTAATGTTTCAATTAAATTCGATTTCATATGAATAAAATGTTTTATTCCTTGCGCTTTTAATTCATCAACAGTTTTTGGATAACCAGCAACAACTGTGATTGCTTTATCTCCTAATTGTTTTAAAACAGCAGGAGCAGTTTCGGTATATTCATCATCAGAGCTACAAACAACTACAATGTTCGCTTTTTGATCCATAGCTGCTTTAACACCTTCTTCAACAGATTTAAAACCCAAATTGTCGATCACATCGAAACCTGCACATGCAAAGAAACCAGAAGCAAAACCGGCTCTTGCTTTACGCATGGTTAAATCACCAATGGTTAATAAGAAAACCTTTGGTTTTATTTTTGCATTCTCTGTTTTTAAACGCAATAATTCCATTTGTTCGGCACCACGAAATGGAGTAATAGGCTCAGCAATAGCATCATCTCTTTTTGTAGATTTTGATATTATTGCTTCGTCCTTAATTTTATCACCAAGTTTCTCCAAAGCATTTGGATACTGGTTTGTTCCTAATAAAATTTCTTTACGTGTAGCAATATTTATATTACGTTTATTCGCAGATTCCGTAAGCTTATCTTGAATAAATCCGGCTTTGAAAGCCTCAACATAACCACCTTTAGATTCAATATCCTGAAATAATTTCCAGGCATGTTCTGCTATTGAGTTTGTTAAGTTTTCAATATAATATGAGCCTCCTGCAGGATCAATAATTTTATCGAAATATGATTCCTCCTTTAATACGATTTGAGTATTACGAGCAATACGATCGGAAAATTCGGTTGAATTTTCAAATGCTGCATTAAAAGGAGTAACTGATAATGAATCAACTCCGGCAATTGTAGCCGACATTGATTCTGTTGTTCCTCTCAACATATTAACATAAGGATCATAAACTGTTTGATTAAATTTAGTTGTAGCGGCATGAATATTCATTTTTGCTACTTCCAAATTTTTGGGTTGATAAGCTTCAACTATTTTAGCCCACAACATTCGGGCAGCTCTGAATTTTGCTATTTCCATAAAATAGTTTGAGCTTACTCCAAAATTGAATTTTATATTTTGAGCTAGGGTATCAATATCTAATCCTTTCTCAGTTAAAAGATTTAAGTATTGATTTCCCATTGCCAATGCAAATGCCAATTCCTGAACAATGGTTGCCCCTGCATTACTAAACATTTCGCCATTTACACCAATGGTTCTGAATTTAGGTAAATCTTTTGCTTTCTCGATTAATTCCTTTGCGGTATCAAAAACTTCTGATTGTGCTTTGCAGAAATTACCATTCAAGGTTAAGTGAGCCAATGGATCAAATCCAACAGAACCCTCAACCTGATTCTTATCAATTCCTTCTTTTTCAATTTTCTTAGTTAAGAAATCAACAAAAGGATGAGCTGCAGTAGCATCTGTAATATTTAATTCGATATCAGTAATGCTAATATCATTTAAAAGTGCTTCGAAATATTCCTTTGTGAACTCACTTTTGCAGCAAGTTTCAAAACCTAAGGAATCAACGCCTTTCATTAATACATCCAATGCTTTTTTGTTAGCTATTACAGCATCAGTGGCATCAATATTCTGACGAATATACCAACAATTAGATTTTACTTTATTCCCTCGTACATATGGGAATTCTCCCGGAAGGTATTTTATATGTTTCAGATTTTCAAGATCTTCAGCCCGATAATACGGCTGAACGTTGATACCTTCGATGGTATTCCATACCAGTTTTTTATCAAAATCAGCTCCTTTCAGATCTGCGATAATTTTATCTCTCCATTCTTTTGATGAAATGGGAGGAAATTCTTCGAATAATTTTGTTTGATTTGTTTTGTCTGCCATAACAAATTGTTAAAATTAAATTTTGTGCAAAATTACTTCATTTCGCATTACAAATCATGACTTTTAACATAAAATGATATGCTTTACAATATAAGATATAAGAAGTACGATTTTAGAAATTAGATTTAAAATTCTTGCTTAAAATCCAATTGCTATATGGATCCCTAATGAAGCATGAAAATCTTCCATGTTTGTTGCAACACCAAGCAATGGCCCAAAATGAAAATTACCCAGTTCCCATTCGTATAAGCTCTCTAAATGCATAGAGAATTTTTCAGAATTACTTTCAGTTGCCAACCATGAAACTCCGGGAGCTAAATTCAGTGAAAAATGCTCGATAGGTCTGAAAAGAAAAATTACACTTACAGCATTGTGTTTGTGATCATCGAAAATTCTTTCGTATCCCAATCCAATTCCTATTTTATCTGATTTACCAATTGTTTTAACAAAATGCAGATGTAAACCATAAGCCAGTTCGCTTTCACCAAAATCATAAACGATTCCGTTCGAAAAGCCCAGTTCATATTCAGAATGATGAAGTTCTTCGAAATGATTGCTGCTATCAATTTGTGCCCGGAGATTTAATGCTGCCAGAGAGAATAAAATAAAAAGAGCTAATTTGAAATTCACTTTTTTCGTTTTTTAGATTAATAACATAAGAACAACAAGATACCCTGGGAAAAGTTTAATATTGAAAATACGAATAATCATCAGCCTGCTGACTGTCGTCCCAATCGCCATAATGTTCTGAGATACCATCCAGAGTTTTTAACAGCTCAGGAACATCCAGCAGTGTAACCAATTTCATTCGGGTTTCTTTAAAATGTGGTAAGCCTTTAAAATAGTTTGAAAGATGTCGTCGGATTTCGTGTATCCCGCGTGGCTCTCCCTTCCATTCGAGCGATTTTTCAAGATGAAGTTTTGCCAAATCAACCTTTTCTTTTATGGTTAAAGGTTTCATTATTTCGCCTTTTTCCAGGAAATCTTTAATTTCTTTAAACAACCATGGCCGACCTACCGTTGCACGACCAATCATGATTCCATCAACACCAAATTTGTCAAAAGCGAGCTTGGCTGATTCAGCATCTTTTATATCTCCATTTCCTATGATTGGAATTTTCATTCTTGGATTATTTTTCACTTCTCCAATTAAGGTCCAATCTGCTTCACCTTTATACATTTGCTGACGGGTTCTTCCATGAATAGCCAACATTTGAATTCCAGTATCCTGAAGTTGTTCAGCAAGTTCAACAATAATTTTACTATCATCATCCCAACCTAAACGTGTTTTTACAGTAACAGGAGTTTTTACAGCTTTAACAATTGCCTTGGTCATTTCGAGCATTAAAGGGATATTTTGTAACATTCCGGCTCCTGCCCCACGAGTAGCAATTTTACGAACAGGGCATCCAAAATTCAAATCAATAAAATCAGGTTTAGCTTCTTCGGCCATTTTTGAAGCTTCAACCATAGAATCAATCTGGTGACCATAAAGTTGAATTGCAGCAGGTCTTTCAAAATCGAATAATTGTATTTTTTTAAAACTTTTTTCACAATCACGAATCAAGCCTTCCGAAGCAACAAATTCAGTATAAACAACATCGGCTCCATAATGTTTGCACAAATAACGGAACGATGGGTCTGTTACATCCTCCATTGGAGCTAAAAAAAGTGGTTTGTCACCAAGTTCTATGTTACCTATCTTTACCAAATTGACAATTTATTGATTAATTTTAGGCGCAAATTTATACAATATTTAACTAATTCATTTTAATATGAGAAATTCCTTATCGGATGCACATCCTTTTTCAAAGCTAATTTTTTCTTTATTCATCATCCTGCTATCATTTCTTGTTACCTTTGTTATCGGGTTTCTGATTGCAATACCCATTTTTCATATTAACATTTTAGACTTATCTGCTGTTTTAAGCAATTATAACGATCCTGACAATATTCAATTTTTAAAATATTTACAAACACTACAGGCAATAGGTTTATTTATTGTTCCGGCATTTATCATTGCTTATCTTTTTAACCAAAAAGCAAGTTCGTATTTAAAATTTAATTCTATATCCATTCGATCCGTTGTGTTTGCTACAATTATATTGTTAGCCTCAATACCAATAATTAATTCATTAAATGTTTTGAATGAGAGCATGCAGCTACCTGACTGGTTAAGCGGGCTTGAATCATGGATGAAAGAAAAGGAAATGAGTGCTCAAGAACTCACGGAGGCATTTTTGAAAATGGATACTTTAGGTAGTTTATTTTTTAATATTTTAATGATTGGTATTTTACCATCTATTGGGGAAGAATTGATATTCAGAGGAGTTTTTCAACGTTTATTTGCCGAATGGACAAAAAATATACATTGGGGGATTGCAATCGCAGCAATTTTATTTAGCGCTATGCATATGCAATTTTATGGTTTTCTGCCCAGAATGATTCTTGGAGTGTTGTTAGGATATCTTTTTTATTGGAGCGGATCTATCTGGGTGCCGATTCTAGGGCATTTTGTAAATAATACTACTGCTGTACTTATCTATTATTTTTATGCAGATAATATGACCAAAGATATTGAAAACTTTGGAGCCGGAAAGGAAACATTTATTTTTTTAATCCTGGGATTAGTTGTTGTTATTCCGTTACTTTATAAGTTCTATGTGGAAAATAAGACTAGGAATACAAATTGAAAATTCTTGATTCGCTATCTTTAAATAAGCTAATTCGTCCAATCTCATTTTTACGATATACATAAACCAGACCATAGTCCTGAGCGTTCTCTCTTTTTACATCTTCGGGTAATTCGCTATACGAATCTTCAACCTCGTTCCATACATTTAAAATGATGTCATCAGCCTCATTGCGCAAATCAGCAAGATTACTTAATGCTCTGGAATGGTTTTTTTGAAGCATTTTTTGAAATTTATATGCTTCCATAAAATTATCATAATGAACTCTCAATAAGGCTATTGTTGGATTGGTAATTGGAGTATGACCA
>KB225069.1_pt2 | contig 15399 bp, 12 predicted proteins | sample 524768 | NCBI WGS metagenome assembly AMQJ01 (sample SAMN00998488, study PRJNA167727) | sediment metagenome | isolation source: subsurface aquifer sediment | place: USA: Rifle, Colorado | collected Aug-2009
TTACTGTCACAATTTCCGAATTTAGTTAGTGGCACACATATTGATATGTAGATAAATGTATATATCAAATATTATTAACTTATAAAGTATAAAAGTATGTTAATTACTAACTTAAATCATGTTGAGAGTGCTGATCAACATAAGAAAATCCTGGAAGAAAACGAAAATATAATGATCTGTTGTGGAAGAATGGGTCCAATGTGCTTACCGGTGTATGACGTAATGGATGAACTTCAGGATACATACAAACACGTAAAATTCTTTGATATGGATTTTGATAGCGCTGATGCTCATGTTATTAAAAGTGCGCCAGAGTGTTCAGGATTTATGGGATTACCATTTACCATGTATTATAAAAATGGAAAAGTGGTTAAGGCAACTACAAGTATTCAAAACATGCAGCAGGTTTCTTCGATACTTGACGAGCAATTTGGTAAACCCGAATAAAATGTATAGTTAAAAAACTTATGGAAGATATTTATGATGTAATCATACTAGGAGCAGGGCCTGCAGGATTATCTGCAGGCATTTATGCTTCGAGGGCTAAACTTAAAACACTTATTTTAAATGAAGGAACAATTGGCGGACAAGTTATACTTACGCACGAAATAGCAAATTACCCGGGTGTAGAAACCACAAACGGGTTTCAGCTAATTAATATAATGAAAAAGCAAGCCAAAGATTTTGGTTGCATTATAAAAGCAAATTTAACTGTAAAGGGTATCAATCTTTCAAGTAAGATTAAGGAAATTGAAACAGATTCCGGAGATATTTATAAAGCTAAAACTATTATTTTAGCAACAGGCGGAAAACCAAGGTATCTAAATATTCCCGGAGAAGATGAATTTAAAGGTAGAGGAGTGTCGTATTGTGCAACTTGCGATGGTGAATTTTTTACGGGTAAAGAAGTGGTTGTAGTAGGTGGAGGAAATTCAGCAATAGAAGAATCTGTATCCCTGGCAAAATATGCGGGTAAAATAACAATCGTTCATCAATTTGATCACTTTCAGGCTTTGCCTTATTATGTCGAAATGGCAAAAAAGAATCCAAAGATTCATTTTAGAATGAATTCAGAGCTTCGTGAAATTAGCGGAGAATCTTCTGTTAAGTTGGTTAAAATCGAAAATCTATCTAATAATCATTTATCAGAATTAAATACAGATGGTATATTTGTTTTTATTGGGTATGTTGCTAACATAGAAGGACTTAAAAATCTTGTTGAGATTAATTCTAAAGGAGAAATTATCGTTGATCACAACATGAAAACAAATGTTGAAGGTGTTTATGCAGCTGGAGATTGTATCGCCAAACGTTACAGGCAGGTAACAACTGCTGTAGCAGATGGTACAATTGCAGCATTAAGTGTTAGCGATTATTTAATGAATCAAAATTACATCAATTAGCGTTTGTAATATTAAGTTGATATAATTTATTGATTAAAGCAGGATTTCCGAGTTTCGTCTCGTATTCCGCATAAATCATCAGATCATCCTTTTTAGAACCACCTCTTGTTAACATATATTCAATGATGGCAGTTCCTGATTGGTTAGTTGTTATAGGATATAAATATTTAACATTTTCGGTTGATGTTTTTTCTTCAAAAAATTGCACTTTATTTGCTCTTTTTGAAAGTTTTATCTTTAGAATAAACTTATCTTCAATTCTCAAATTATCAAGAGCTTCAATTAATATTGTTGTATTTTCTGGGATTATTTTTCCTTTCTTATCATATTCTTTTGTTCCTGTAACTAGATCACCATTTTTATAAGGTATTTCAGCTTGTAGTTTGCCATTTTCATAATATATTTTTCGAATCCCATGCATTTTACCATTCAAATATGGTGTTACCCTATAAGCTTGTCCGTTTTTGTAGTACCAAATCGTTTCACCTTCTTTGATGTTATTAACATAGTTTACAATAGTATGTATTTCTCCTGTAGGATAATATTTCCTGGCAGGACCGTTTTTCTTGTTATCAATTATTGTAATTTCTGATTTTAAAGCTCCACTTTTCTCGTAATAAGATTTTATAAGGGTTGGACCATTTTTTTCTGAATCAGACTGTTTAATTTCCTTTTGTATGTATTGACATGAGTAGGATATTGTCAGTAAAAGTAAAATCAGTGTCTTATAAAGTCTCTTCATTAATGTATTTTTGTTTAGTCTGAGTTTATTGATTATTTACTAAAAAAGTTAAAATATTTAAGAACTAACTTAAAGTATTATGGTTTTAGTTCTTTTAAAAACAATTTAATTAATTGCCTGTTTTAGTATTGATTCTATTGATTTATTATTTTAAGTTTATATCCCAATTTATTATCGAATAAAGGTATGAAAAACACAGCAATAATTTTGATTTTTCTTTTAGCTGGATGCACTTCCAAACAACATGTTGCTAATAATCAAAATAGTGAAATGAATTCAAAATTAATTGAAATCAACATTACTCAAGGCGAAAATCTCACATTTATTATAAAGAATATTTCAGAAGAATCAGTAAAAATTTATCAACCTGAAAGATTAAAAATAGAAAAATTTGTAGATGGATCATGGGTGAAATTGAGAATATTACCATGCCCTTGTGGAGCACCATGTGCACGACCTCCTGAATTCATAGATATTCCTTCTGGTCAAAGTCATTATTATTCATGGAATAAAAATGAAAGTTGGTGTGGTGATAAAAACGAATCAGGTATACCTGAAACAAAAAGGATGATTGTTGAATCAGGCAAATATAGGATTGGGATATTATTCAGTATTGAGAATGGTAAACAGGAGCTTTTATATAAAGAATTTAAAATTTAAATATATACATTATGAAAAAATTAACATTTCTAGTTTTATTAACTATTGTATCAACTTTTGTTTTTTCACAAAATTGGAAAGAACAGTTTTATTCCCCTAATGATGTAAAGGGAGGAAGTAATTTTTATGAAATTCAGGATGATTTTAATGAATATTGGCTTCCATATAATGTAAAAGGTGGATATTATTATGAAAATGGAGAAAAACACAAAGCAGCTGGTTGGAAGCAATTTAGACGATGGGAGTGGTATTGGGAAACTAGAATAAATAGAAAAACAGGGGAGTTTCCTGAAATTAATTTAATGAAAATTCAAGATGAATTTATAAGTACAAAAAATTCAAAAGCCGATGAATCAAATTGGATTAACATGGGACCTAATAGTTCAGATGGAGGATATGCAGGAATTGGCAGAATAAATTGTATCACTTTTCATCCTACCGATAATAATACATTTTGGATAGGGGCACCATCAGGTGGCCTTTGGAAAACAATTGATGGAGGAAGCACCTGGGAAACATTAACCGATACTTTGCCAATTATTGGAGTTAGTGAAATTGTTTTAGCGAATGATTATGAAACTTCCAAAACAATTTATGTTGCAACAGGCGATAGGGATGGTGGTGATAATTACTCCATTGGAGTATTAAAATCTACTGATGACGGAGTAACCTGGACAACTACCGGATTAAGTTTTAATGTTTCAAGTCAATATAGAATTACCAGGTTATTAATGCACCCAACCAATTCTGATACTATGTATGTGAGTACAAATGGAGGCGTTTATAAGACAGATGATGGATGGAATAGTTGGACAGAAGTAATTTCTAGTGGAATATTTTTTGATGTGGAATTTAAACCGAATTGCGAAGATACTGTTCTTTATGCTGCAAAATATAATTATGCTGGGGCACCTGAATTATATAAATCAACCGATGGAGGGGATAATTGGAACTCTGAATTTTCTTTTCCAACCTTAGCAACAAGAGTGGAACTTGATGTTGCCAGGTCTGATTCAACAATCGTTTATGCTATTGCAAGCACTCAAAATGGAGGATTAGAAGGAGTATATAAATCAGAAAATAGCGGTTTGGATTTTACTAAAGTATTTGATGGTACTACTTCTGGCAATAATCTTTTAAACTGGCATATGAGTGTTGGAGATACAGATAATAGTGGACAAGGGACTTACGACCTTACTCTTTCTGTATCTCCGGCAGATGAAAATCATTTATTTTTAGGTGGAGTAAATACTTGGGAATCAACAGATGGAGGAGTTAATTGGACCTTGAATAATCATTGGTATGGTGGTTTTAGTGCTGCAGAGGTTCATGCTGATAAGCATTATATGGAATATCAGGATGAAAATACTTTTTTCGAAGCAAATGATGGAGGTATTTACAAAACTACTGATAATGGTGTAACATGGGAAGATTTAACAGATGGTATGGTGATAAGCCAAATTTATAAACTTGGTGTGTCTCAAACAGTTGTAAATGAGGTAATAACCGGATTACAAGATAATGGAAGTAAGCTCACTGAATCAAGTATCTGGTACGATGTTAAAGGAGGCGATGGTATGGAGTGTATTATTGATTATACCGATGAAACTGTTCAGTATGCCACCTACGTTTATGGCCAGATTGATAGAACACTGGATCATTGGTCATCTCGTGTTGATATAACTGCAAATATGCCAAATGGTGAAGAGGAAAATGGAGCCTGGGTAACACCTTATATTATCGACCCGGATGATAACCAGACAATTTATTTAGGTTATGAAGATGTCTGGAAAACTACAAATAGAGGAACCTCATGGACAAAAATTTCCAATTTAGCATTGTCCAATAAAATAAGATCTATGGCAATAGCACCATCCGATCATAATACAATATATATAACAGATTTTGATAACTTTTATAAAACAAATAATGGAGGAGCTTCCTGGAATAATATAACTGCAAATCTTCCATCAACTTCAAATAGTATTACATATATTTCAGTAGATGCTGGTGACCCATTACATCTATGGATTACTTATGGTGGTTATGATGCTGTAAAAGCATATGAATCATTGAATGGAGGAACTTCATGGACAAATATTTCAACAGGATTACCTCAGGTTCCTGCAAATACAATAATCCAGAATAAATTATCTAGAACGCAGCAATTATATGCCGGAACTGATATTGGTGTGTTTTTCAAAGAGGGTGAGGCTGATTGGACTTTGTTTAGTAATAATTTACCATCTGTTATTGTTACCGAACTTGAAATCTATTATAATCAAACAACTCCTGAAAATTCAATTCTTTATGCTAGTACATACGGTAGGGGACTATGGAAATCTAATTTAGCAAGTTTTGAAAAAGTAGCTTTACAAGTAAGCGGAATAAGTGGAATTTATTATGTTTCAGATGATAGTACCGCATTAATAGATATTTCATATACGATTAATGAAACCTATACTTCAAATACATTTACTGCATATTTATCTGATGAAACTGGTAATTTTATCTCTGAAGTGGAAATTGGTAACTTAGTTTCTGATGCCGCAGGAACAATTCATGGAACAATACCTACAGGAACGGTATCAGGAACCGGTTATAAATTAAGAGTTAAATCGTCGAGCCCTGTTTTTGAAAGTGATGCAAGTAATGCATTTGAGATTGTTTTAGATAATGTAGTGCCCACAGTTAATATTAGTTCAACTGAAAGTGGAACTACCTCTGCTAGTCCCTTTGATGTTAGTATAACTTTTAGCGAAAAAGTATTTGACTTTATAGAATCAGACATTACATTAAGTAATGCAACGGTGTCAGATTTTGATGATTCAACAGCACCTGTATATGTTGTGAGTATTTTACCAACAGCTGGGGGTGATGTTACAATTGATGTTCCTGAAAATGTTGCTTCAGATTCGATTGGAAACAAAAATACGGCAGCTACTCAGTGGTCAATAACTTATACCCCAACTGGAATTGGTAAACTAAAGGAGTATGGAATAAATATTTATCCAAATCCTTCAAACGGGAAATTTACAATTGAAACAGCCAATAAAAATGCATCAGATTTATCTGTATTTGATTTATCGGGGAAAGTTGTTTATAAGGGATCTTTAAATAACAAATCAAATGAGATTGATTTAAGCGGATTGGCAAAGGGAATTTATATTCTTCAATTGAACATAAAATCAGAAACTATATCTGCACGGATATCAATAAAATAAACTGGAAATATTTTTTTAATTCAAAGGCCTTCATCTATTTGAAGGCTTTTGTATTTATAAACTATATTTTTTGAATTGTAGAAACCAAAGCTAAAAAAGGATTAAATTTGCGACTCGAAATGATGTATTTAAATAGTTATTATCTTAAAATCAATCGATTCAAAACAGAGAACTATGATAAACATACAGTATAAAGATAAGATAGCTTTAATAACAAAAAATGAAAGCTACACCTATCAACAATTTTTTGCTAAAGTAAATCAATTTTCAAAACTTTTCGAAGGTAAAAGCTATCAGAAAATAGCCATTCATGCAGAGAATCGTGAGGATTGGGTATTTGCTTTTTATGCAGGTTGGAAGAATAATTGTATTGTTGTTCCCATTGATTTTTTATCATCTGTTGATGATGTTTCATATATTCTAAATGACTGTGTGCCTGAACTTATATTTATTAGCTCAGAAACTGCTCCCAAAATCGATAGAATCTTATCTAAGCTATCTTACAAACCCCAAATCATAAATTTCGATGAATTTAAGATTGAATCTGATGATTCTGAATTCAAATGGAATGTTCCAAAAGATAAGGAAGATACAGCTGTAATTATATATACTTCAGGAACAACAGGAAGTCCAAAAGGAGTAGAGCTATCCTATAAAAACCTGTTAGCGAATATCGATGCAGTTACCGAAAAAGTAAAAATTTTTACAAAAGAAAGACAAACACTGCTATTATTGCCTTTGCATCATATTTTCCCTCTTGCAGGTTCAATGTTGGCTCCTTTAGCAGTTGGTGGAACAATTGTAATGGCTCCATCGATGCAATCCTCCGATTTGCTTGAAACTCTCAAGAATAATAAGGTTAATATAATGATTGGTGTTCCAAGATTATATGATTTATTATACAAAGGTTTAAAAACAAAAATCTATGCTTCTGGAGTTGGTAAAATAGTATTTAATATTGTAAAGGCCCTACATTCTAAGAAAGTAGCTAAGAAACTATTAAAAAAAGTACACGATGGTTTAGGAGGTCATCTTGAGATTTTAGTAGCTGGCGGAGCGGCTTTAAACAAAGAAACCGGATCATTCTTTAAAGCTTTGGGATTTGAAGTTCTCGAAGGATATGGAATGACAGAAGCATCACCAATGATTACCTTTACCCGGCCCGGAAAGATGAGAATAGGATCTCCCGGTCATACTTTACCCGGATTATTAGTTGAAATCCGCGATAATGAGATTTGTGCAAAAGGCGATAACATCATGAAAGGCTATTACAATCGCCCGGAAGAAACCGCTGATGTTATAAAAGATGGATGGTTGTATACCGGCGATCTTGGGAGGTTTGATAAAGATGGTTTTTTGCATATTACAGGAAGAAAAAAGGAAATCATTGTTTTACAAAATGGCAAAAATATTAATCCTGTTGAGTTAGAAGAAAAGCTTGAGAAATTGGAATATATAAAAGAGGCTGGTGTATTTGTTAAAAATGATAAGTTACATGCAGTTATTTCTCCTGATTACGAAATTTTATCTAAAAATGAAATTAAGGATCCTCAAGGCTTTTTTAAAAAAGAATTAATGCCTGATTTTAATAAGGAATTGACTTCATATAAACGAATTATGAAATATTCCTTAATTAATCAAGAAATACCCAGAACACGACTGGGTAAAATTCAACGTTTTAAATTAGAAGAATTATTTGAAAGTCCTGTTAAAGAAGCAAAAAACGCAGAAGATCTTCCTGTTTCTGAAGAATATGTAGTAATAAGAACTTTTATCGAAAGTCAGGTTGACATGACCATTTCTCCCGAAGATAATCTGGAATTTGATATAGCACTCGACTCATTAGGGAAAATTACCTTGATTGATTTTATTGAAAGAACCTTTGGGGTAAAAATAGAAGAAGAAAACCTCTTTAAATTCCCTTCAGTAAGAAACATGGTTGATCACATTCGTGAACATAAAATATTTCATAACCTCGAAATGCCAAACTGGTCGGAAATTCTTAAGGAAAAGATACAGTTAAAATTACCAAAGTCGTGGCCAACATTGCCTTTTTTCATTAAATCGTCGCGAAATTTCTTAAAAATTTATTTTAGATTTAAAAGTAAAGGGCATAACGATCTGCCCGAAGGACCTGCAATTATCACTCCTAATCATCAAAGTTTTTTTGATGCCTTATTTGTTACGGCACATCTGAAGAGAAAAACAATAAAAGAAACATATTTCTATGCTAAACGAAAGCATGTAAAAACGAAGTTGTTTAGATTTTTAGCTGGTAAGAACAATATTATTGTTATGGATTTAAATAATGATTTAAAAGAGTCTATACAAAAAATGGCGGCAGTGCTTAAATCTGGCAAGAAAATTATGATATTCCCGGAAGGTACACGATCTAAAAATGGTGAACTGGGTGAATTTAAAAAGACTTTTGCAATTTTAAGTAAAGAGTTAAATGTTCCGATAATACCAGTTGCAATAACGGGTGCTTATAAAGCCTTGCCTGTAGGATCGAAATTCCCAAGACCATTTACAAAAGTTAGAGTAAAGTATTTGGAAGCTATTTACCCTGAGGATCATACATTTGAAACCTTAATTGAAAAAGTTAAAGCGTCCATTAAAGATGCGGTTTAATTTCGATTAAATTGTTGAAGCAAATATTGGTTTTATTTTTAAAAACTCTATAAAACCATTTGTAGTGCATACTACAATAGTATTATTACTTAAAACAATTGGAGTAGCAAATATTTTGCCTTTAGTTTTGTATTTCCCAAGTAGAACTCCTTGAGGTGAGAAAAAATATAAGTATTTATCGTAGGATCCAACAATAACAGTTCCGTCGGATAATGCAACAGGCGAAGAGATAATTTTTTTCTGAGTTTTAAACTTTTTAAATAAGGTTCCATCAGGTTTTAAAAAGTAAATAAATCGATCAAACGATCCAAAAACAATTTTTGAATCTTCAGTTTTTAATGGTGTTCCGTGAATTCTTCCTTTGGTTTTAAAAGCAGAAACTGTGTTTCCATCGGTATTGCATATATATAAGTTTTTGTCGTACGAGCCAACAGCAAAGCTATTCTGTTCTAACTGAGTTGGAGCAGAATGCATAATCCAACCCTTGGTTTTTATTTTTGATATTAAGGCATTGTCGTTGCCGAATATATATAAATGTTTATCATTAGACCCTATCACAAGTTTGTCATTATCAATAATATTAGGAGAACCATGTACCCATTTTCTTACTGGATATATATGACTGGTACTATCTGATTTATCAAAGAAAATAACCCCCTTTTTATTCGTTCCAAAAACCAATAATCGATTTGGTAATTCAATGATAGAGGTAAACATAGATCCATTTCCCGGTTTAATTTTATCTTTTAACTCTCCCTTTTCATTAAAAAAATAAATAAATCCATCATAAGAACCTATGGCAATTGAACTATCCAGCAGTATAGAAGGTGAAGCATGAACCCATCCATCGGTTTCATATTTTGAAATAAGATCACCTTCAGATGTAAAAAAGTAAATGCTTTTATCATGAGAACCAACAATAACATGATCATTCCATGTTGCAACAGGCGATGAGTAAATAGCCTTGTTGGCTTTAAACGAACTAACTAATTGAACATATTCTGAATTAAGCACGGGATCTCCGGCAAATGAACCTTTGGGTATCAAATAAACGATAATAAACAATAATGAAATTACTAAAGTAAATAGTAAGTTTCTTTTAATCATGCTGTTAATATAAATTGATTGCTATCCCGATTATAGATAAACTTAATTAAAAAAAACAAAATTCGGAAGAGATATCAAAATAAAAATTAAAATTACGCAACCTAAATTCATACTTTCCCGTCTATAATTCAGAATGATTAAGCAGTTGAAAGGATGAGACCAATTTTTAAAGTATTAATTTTTATTACATTTCTTTTTTATTTTTCTTGTGAAGAAGCAGAAAATGAATTTCTAACAAATTCCTCCGATATTATTTCTATAGAATATGGAACGTCATTTGGTAATTGTGTAGGTTACTGCATAAATAGCATTGAGATTTCCGGAACGGACATAATGTATAGTGCAGTTGGATGGACTACTCTTGATAAAGTCCCTGATATTCATATTTCAGGAGTTATTCCTCAGGAAGACTGGAACAAGCTAGTTAGCAAAATAGACCTTGTCATATTCCGAAATATGGATGAGATAACAGGTTGCCCCGATTGTGCCGATGGTGGAGCTGAATGGATTCAAGTTACTACAGATAAGTTCGTTCATAAAGTTACTTTTGAATATAATAATGAGCCTGAAGGATTTAAAAATTACATAGGAGATCTTAGAGTTTTTATGCAACAATATCTGGAGCAAGTTAATTAACTAATTATATCTCTAAATAATTTTTAAGAAGCAAATAAATAATAAGATATAGGATTCTGGCATAATTCATAATTGGATTATGCTTTTTTTATTATATTTAAAATTCAATTAATTAAAAATATGGTTATCAACTATACCCCAATAGGGATAATAAAAACCCCATTTAAGAAAAAAGAAGGGATGCCAATTCAACCAACTGGTGCGCCAGGAGTTAAAGGAGAAATTGAAATTTACGATGAGTTTAAGGACGGGCTAAAAGATTTAGATGGATTCTCACATATCATTTTAATATATCATCTTCATCAATCTGTAGGATTTCAATTGAATGTAAAACCATTTATGGATGATCAGTTAAGGGGTGTTTTTTCAACTCGTGCACCAAAAAGACCAAACCCAATCGGACTTTCAGTTGTTAAACTAACCAAGATTGAAAATAATATTTTACACATTGAAAATATTGATGTACTGGATGGCACTCCGTTAATAGATATTAAACCTTTTATTCCGGATGTTGATAGCCCTAAAGCTGATCGATTAGGTTGGCTGGATGGGAAATCCAATAAAATGGGAGATAAACTATCAGATAACCGATTTTAATTTTCAAAAAAGAATCATGAATAGCATAAAGATCTTTTTTATAACTCTTAGTTTAATGATTTTTGGAACTGATTTATATTCCCAGAAATTAAGAAATTCACATAATGAAAACCTAGAAAGATATAATGTTGGTAAAGCATATTACAATGATGATAACTTTAATTTGGCAATAAAAGAATTTGATCAAATAATTAATGACGATCCCTATTTTTTTAATGCATATTTCAAAAAAAGCTATTCATATTACCATTTAAAAGATTATAGTACTGCATTAAAAGAAATTAATAAAGCCTATAACATAAGTAATATTGATCATAAGTATTTTTATATGAAGGGTCAGTATTTTGATAAATTAAAGCAATATGAAATTGCTCTTTATTATTTGGATCTGGCAATTAATTTTAGCGATGATAATTTATATTACTACAATTATCGTGGAGGTTTGCATTTAGAACTTGGTAATTATAAGCATGCAATTAATGATTACGATATTTTATTATCAGAAAATCCTAAATTGTATAATGTTTATTTTAATCGTGGAATTGCCAAGTACAATATCAAAATGATTAAAGAGGCTTGTTCTGATTGGTTAACAGCATATAATGAAAATGAAAGCTGTAAAAGATATTTCTTTTATAAATGCACTAAAATAAATCTTGATGGATTTAATCAAGAATCAAAATCTGGCTTAAAAACTCAAAGACCTATTTTCAATTTAATTAGTGATCAAAATTTTTCAAGCTTTATTGCTAACAAATTGAATTATCCTCAAGTATCTTTATTAAATGAAGAACAAGGAATGGTATTGGTAAAATTTACGTTAACTAAACAATTAAAAATTGAGAATTTGGAGATACTACATTCAATTTCAGATTCAATTGATATCGAAGTAATGAATGTAATAAAAAGTAGTCAAGGATATTGGGTCCAACCTGCAAAAAGAAAAAACATACCAATTGATATTGATATAATTGTTCCTGTTTCATTTAAAATAGAAGAGGGAGAAATAAATAATGACTATCTTATGGATACTTTGCAACAATATTTTAAGTCTGGTAATTATGAGGAAATAATTCATCTAACTACTAAAATGTTACGATCTAATCCATTTTTATTTGAGGTTCATAATATCAGAAAAACAGCATTTGAAAAGTTAAATTTAGATGATGTCCAATATAATTCAAATTGGTTTGAATATTTGAAATCTTTTAATGGTATTTATCTCAAAGAAGTTCAAAGTTATAATAAAGCAGTTAAACTTTATTTTAATGATAAATGGGAGCTAACTGATAAAAAAAATGCAAAATATTATAGATTGACTCAATGGGATAATAACAATAATTTTTATGATGGAAGATTTTGTGATTATAAAATGGATGGACTTAAATATGAGGAGGGGACTTATTATTCTAGAAATAGAAGTGGTAAGTTTATTTCTTATTATTCTAATGGCAATATTAAACAAGAAATAAATTTTTTTAGTGATTATAGAAACCCAAAATGGAAATCTTTTTTTGAAAATGGCACAATAAAAAATATTGTTGAAGTAAATGGATTCGACTTTAAACTTTTAGAACAATATGACCTTTTAGGAAGATCATTATACATTAATGGTGATGGAGAATTTGTTTTTAGTTTCCTGAATTATCTTGCTACTGATACAATTTTAGTAACCGGGAATTATAAAAAATATAAAAAGGAAGATTTCTGGAAGTTATATATAAATGGAGAACTTGTAGCTTTTGATGAATATAGAAAGGATGTTTTTAAACAAGGTTTATATATTGAAGGTAATAATAAAACTAACGTATTTAAACCATCAATAGGTTCGTGGATTTTTGTCCCAACTAATATTGTAAGAACTGAAGAGATTATCGAAGATAGTATGATCGACCTTTCATATTATTGGTTTTTACAAAGAGATAAGGAAATGTATTTAAATCCCAAAGGAGAATAACTTTTGAAAATGAATAAAAAATTAATTATCTGGGATTGGAACGGAACATTACTAAGCGATGTAGATGCTTGTGTTGAAAGCATGAATAAAATGTTGAACGTAAGGGAAATGGGCCGTTTAACACACAATAGGTATAAATCCATTTTTACTTTTCCGGTTCAAAGCTATTATGAGCGTCTGGGGTTCGATTTTGAAACAGACTCCTTTGAAGAATTATCAATAGAATATATTGATCTTTATAATAAACAAGCAATAAACTCTCCTTTACAAAAAGGTGCTTTGGAGTCTTTAAATTTTTTCAGGTCATTAAATTTTGCTCAGGTTATTATTTCAGCAGCCGAACAAACATTGTTAGAAAAGCAGGTAGAACAGCGTGGTATAACTGAGTATTTTGATTCACTAATTGGTTTGAATAATATTCACGCAAAAAGCAAATTACAAAATGCCCTGGATTATATTAATAATTCAAATTCTGATGTAAAAAATGCAATCATGATTGGAGATACTTATCACGATTACGAAGTTGCGGATGCTATGGGCTGTATGTGTATCTTAGTAAACAACGGGCATCAATATTTAAATCAAAAAGAGATAAATGGATCATTAAAAATTATTGATTCTCTTGATTTACTTCCAGAACTTTTTAAAAATTATTCAATTACATAAAGTAGAAAAGATATATTTATTGATATTAATTTAAATGAATATCCGTTTTTGCACCTAAAATGCAGCCAATATAATGAAAATCAATTGTTTTGCCCCAGGCCCTAAAGGGAGCAATTGATTTTCTTCACACCCCTGACTGCCGTCAGGCAAGTCTTCAGGGTTAGGGGCAAATGAAGAAAATCGAATTCAAATTGGGTACAAAAACGGATAACCATATTAATTTAAATACATAAGAAAACCGGATAAAAAGTTTATCCGGTTTTCTTATCAATCCCTAATCAGAGAATTCCATTAATCTATGAAGATTAAAAAAAACAATAAATATTAATATAAATTTCTGTGACACTCTGTACAATTGCCTTCTTTCCACATTTCATCAATATCAACAGGATGTTTAAATTCCAGAAAATCATTTAATGCAGCATAAGATTCTTTTCCTTCTTCACCCTGTAAAACAATGGTGTGACATAAATTACAATCTTTTGTAATTGTTTTGCCACTTTCACTTACATGATTATCATCGTGGCACCGGAAACATCCATTATATGTTGTATGACCAATGTGATCAGGATATGCATCCCAATTTACACCCATTTCCGGGAAAATATTCAAATTGAATTGTGTTTTGATCGCTGTAATAGCTTTTTCAATATCATTTTTCCTGTTTTTATAAAGATCAGGATATTCTTCAGAATAAAAAGTGTTTATATAATTCTCGATCGCAAGCATTGCAGTATCAGTATTGGTATATTCCTCAACAAATAAATCCATAGTTAGCTTTTTGATATAAGGAAGATCTTTGGCAATATCACCAGCGGTAATAGCATGATCTATAAACTCTGCAGGTGTATAATAGTGATGCGATGGTCTGTTATGACAATCCATACAATCCATTTTTCGAGATTCAGCTTCGGTAATTTGTTCTTTTTCCAAAGGTTCATACGAATCTTCATAAATAGTTTCTTCACCAGTTTTCAAATTGGTGTATTTTATCCAGGGTATTTTATTTCTTTTATCTTGTTGTATATATTCAATTTTAACCTCAGGATTTATGTGCCAGTGAATACCTTCCGACAAACCATATGCACTATGCGATGGACCAATCTTCATTTGTAAACTAATATTCCATTCAGTATTACCACTATCGGTTAAGAAATGTTTTTCGTTTCTCAACTGTCGTGAATAGAACTTCTCGGGCCAGTGACACTGTTCGCATGTTTCTTGCGCAGGTCGTAAATTTTCCAATGGTGTTTCAATGGGGCGGGAAAAATTATCTGTTATAACGGCATAAACCTGTCTTAATCCTGATAACTTAGATCTTAAATACCAGCTTGCACCCGAACCAACATGACATTCAACACAAGCTATTTTTGCATGAGGCGAATTCTGATAAGCTACATACTCCGGTTCCATTACTTCATGGCATAATGTGCCACAAAACTTAACCGACTCAGTATAATGAAAAGCTTCATAACTTCCTAATCCGGTAAGAAAAAGGAAAAATATTGTTCCTATTCCAAAAATAGTAAATGCATTTCTGTATTTTGCTTTATTAAAATCTAATATAGGCCAGTTTTTTTCTAAATACTCTTTTTTTGCTTTACTGCCTCTCTTGCGATCTATGATCATTCCTATTGGAATAAGAATGAGTCCAAAAACAAAAAATGCAGGCATGATGATGTACGTAAATAAACCTAAATATGAATTGCTTTCTTCGAAAAAGAATCCCACAACAAAAAGGTATGCTATCATAAAAAAACTGACTGCCGCTATTGC
>KB227808.1_pt103 | contig 15365 bp, 14 predicted proteins | sample 524768 | NCBI WGS metagenome assembly AMQJ01 (sample SAMN00998488, study PRJNA167727) | sediment metagenome | isolation source: subsurface aquifer sediment | place: USA: Rifle, Colorado | collected Aug-2009
TCGAAATCTTGGGATGAAAAACTCCTCATGCGAATATTTTGGTCTATAAATATCGGTCTTGCTCTTATGGTTGTCTTAGACCTTTTTCCTGCAGGCGTACATCAGTTTATTGCAACGATTGAGCATGGATTTTGGTTTGCAAGATCTGAGGAGTTTATACAAACAGAGACCTTCCAGGCCCTCACATGGCTTAGGATGATAGGCGGTTTGGTTTTTGTTTTTGGGGGCGTATTGCCGCTTGCATATTTTATGCTGAAAAGTTTCAATAAGATTAGGCAAGCAAAGTATTGATACTGCTGATTTTAGTAGTTTAAATTCGAGTTATCTATTATCTTATTTCAGACGGTTGTTACTAAATTGTAACCATATAGAAATACTAAGGTAATAATAGTGCCTTACAATTTTGTGAATTTTAGATTTACATATTGTGTAAGTCTAATTTAAATTAAAACAACAAAGGGTATGAAATGTTAAGAAGTTCACTTGTAGCAATGTTATTGCTCGGAACATCTGTGTATGCAACACAAGCAACAACAGAAAACGTAGCGGAATTATATGTAGCAACTTTTGAAAGAGCACCTGATTCAGCAGGACTTGACTACTGGGTTAATGACTCAGGATTAGAACTAGAGGAGATAGCTCAAAGTTTTTTTGACCAGCCGGAGACACAGACTCTTTATCCAGTTGAAACTGAAAATACAGCTTTTATCACTTCGGTTTATAACAATCTATTTGACAGAGCTCCTGATGCTGCGGGATTGGCATACTGGGACCAACAGCTTCAAGCAGGAGTATTTACAAAATCGGAGTTTATTCTTGCGGCAATCAATGGTGCACAAGATAGTGCAGAGGGAAATGATCTCTCTATGGTAGAAAACAAAGCAGCAGTTGGTTTAGCATTTGCTAATGCTGGCTTAAATGATACAACATTAGCAAGAAGTATTTTGGCAAATGTTACTGATGATGATTCAACTGTTGGTGACGCTGTACAGGCATACTTATCATTACCAATAGCACATCCAATAAGAACAGCGGCTCAGATCAGTGCAGCTACAATGCTTAGCGGTGATATTACGACAAGCATGACATTAGAGAGCGGCACACTTTACAGAATCAGCGGAACAACAAAAGTAAAAAATGGTGCAACTATTACAATTGAGCCAGGTACTATTATTTTTGGTGCAGAGGGTGAGGATGTTTTAGTATTTACTAAAGGTACAAAAATCGTAGCAGACGCTACTGCTAATGAGCCTGTAATATTTACATCAGAGACAGCACTTCTTAATCCTTCAGATGCAGCGGCTGGACAGTGGGGTGGTTTAACAATCCTTGGAGAGGCGCCTACAAACCAAACTGATCCACACTATGAGATTGATGAGAGCGATGCAGATTACGCATTTGGCGGAACAAATGCGGCTGATAGTTCAGGTACTTTAAGAAATGTTTATCTCTTGAATTCAGGTGAGACAATAGGAACAGACTTAGAGATTAACGGTCTTTCACTTTGTGGTGTAGGTAGTGGTACGGTAGTTGAAGATATCTATGTTGAAAACTCAAGTGATGACTGTATAGAGATCTGGGGCGGTACTGTAAATGTTACAAATGCACAGATGAAAAACTGTCAAGATGACAGTTTTGACCTTGACTTTGGATGGAGTGGTACAGCTACAAACATAGTGGTACAACAAACTGAAGTTGCTCATGCAGGATTTGAGATTTCAAGCGGTGGAACTACACCGATGACAAGTGGAAAGATTGTTAACTTTGTAATCAATAAAGCAGACGGATCAGATGAGGGTGGTATCTACATCAAAGATGATACAACAGCACCTACATTCCTCAATGGTTATGTAACTTCTTATGGCTCAGATGCAGCACTTAATGCGAAAAAAGTGATGACGGCAGAGCAAAAAGCTGCTATATCTTTCAAAGATGTAACACTTAACAACTCTACAACAACTTATGGTGGAGCGGGTGCAACTGATGCACAAGAGAGATTTGAAGCAAACGACGCTTCTTACTAAACTATTTCAGAACAAGAGCCCCCTCTTGTTCTGCTGCTATAAAAACTTCACTCACAACTCTTCTTTTTTGTAACCATTTTGTAACTCTACGGTAATTTTTCGGTAATCCCTTTTTTCTATTATTGCGAATCTTAAATATATTGGGAAATAAACCATGTCTAAAATAAAAATAAGTGTAGCATTGAGCTTAATGTTCTCTTTTTCGCTTCTTAGCGCAAACTCCGAAGATTTAGCGATTTCTCTTATGAAACTACGCGGGGATGTTGAAAAACTAGATAGTACTATAGTAGAAGAGAAAGAGAGCTATAGATCTTCTATCAAATCACTTTTGAGGCAAAAAGATGAGTTGAAATCTCTTTTATCAAGAGAGGACCTTAAAATTAAACAGTTAGAGCAAGAGTTTAGCAAGGTTCGTAAGGATATTGCAGAAGCTTCTAAGAATTCAGATGGCTTAAAGCCTATAGTTATTGATGCACTTGACCTTTTGATAAGTACAATTAATGAATCTCTTCCTTTTAAAACAAAAGATAGAGCAGCTGATATTATTAAAATTAAAGAGCAAGTTGAGGGTGGATTAGTTACACCTCAAAAAGCATTAGTATTAGCATGGAACTCCTATATGGATTCACTGCGCATGACAAAAGAGAATGGTATTTTTAAGCAGACTATAGTAGTGGACTCACAAGAGAGATTAGCAGAGATAGCACGCGTAGGAACAGTTATGATGTTTTTTAAAACAAGCGATGATAGTGTCGGACACGTAGTTAAAGATGGTAGCGGTTATAGTTACAAGAGTGTAACGCAAAAAGAACAAAAAGAGCAAATTTTGGCACTTTTTGATGCTTTTAAAAAGCAGATTAGAAGCGGTTATTTCACGCTTCCAAATGCGATAGTTTCCATGGAGGTAAAGTAATGAAACAGTTACTGTTGATAGCAATACTATTTAGTCTCACTCTTTTTGCCAATGAAGAAGATCTTCAAAGGGCTTACGCAAAGGAGTTTGCATATCTAAAAGCACAAAAAGAGATGCTTCAGAAGAGACTAGAAGAGGTTAAGACACAAAATACTAAAAACCTCTCAGATGCAAACAGCGATATCACTGCACTTCAAAATAGTATTTTGACAAAAAACAAATTAAGCGAACAGTTATCAGATGATCTTTATGCTGCACAACAAAATCTTCAAACCTTAGGTGACGATACTGCTGCAATAGAGTCTATAGTTATGCAAGCCCAAGCTACACTAAAGCCTTACGGGGTAGATGTTTTTACGGATAAAGCGAGATATAAAGAGACTTTAAGTGATATTTTTACCAAAAGCAACGCTCTTATTAAAAACTTGAGCTCTCTTAGAACCGAAAAGGGAGTTTTTTATGCAAATGACGGCAGGGAAGTAGAGGGCGAAATAATTAGAGTTGGAAATATCGCTACTTATGGGGTTTCAGCTTCCTTAAATGGTGCCTTGGTTCCTGCGGGAGATGGTAAGCTTAAAATCTATAATGCTGCAGACGCTTCACAAAGTGCCACAGCATTAAAAAATGCTCAAAATAGAGATTCTATTGATGTGTTTATTTATGAAAATGCGTCAAAAGAGATAGAAGATGTTCAGGAAAAAACTATAGTTAGTGTTATTGACTCAGGTGGAATTATTGGATGGTTTATCATAGCTCTTGGCGCTATTGCATTGTTGTTGGCATTGCTTCGCTCACTTTTTTTACTCTCCGCAAGCTCCTCTACAAACACACTTGCCAAAAGCACACTGGCAAAACTTTTAGAGAGTGGTGTTGAGAGTGCATTAGAGTTTTTAAAAACACAAAAAGGTTCAACGGCAAGACTCTTAAAAGCTACGGTAAGAAACTTAGATAGAGATAGAGAGCACATAGAAGATATCGTTGCAGAGTCTATACTGCATGAAAGCTCGAGACTTGATAAATTTGGTTCTGTCATCTTGATTGTTGCTGCAGTTTCGCCTCTTCTTGGACTTTTGGGAACAGTAACGGGGATGATTGCAACATTTGATGTTATCACTGAGTTTGGAACAGGTGATCCAAAAATGTTATCGGGCGGAATCTCTATAGCGCTTGTTACAACAGAGTTGGGCTTAGTCGTGGCTATTCCATTGATGATGATTGGAAGTTTTTTAAGCGGCTGGGCAGAGAAGATAAAAGATGGAATGGAACACTCAGCACTTCATCTTATCAATGAATACAATAAGCAAAAAGCATGGAACTAATAGAACAATTTTTACTCTATATGCAAAACGGAGGCTATGTTATGTGGCCTTTAGCAGTTATGGTTCTTGTTTTGTGGTATGCGCTAGGGTATCGTTTTCATGCTCTCAAAAGAGGTTCTAATGCTAGTGTGAGAAATCTTGTAAGAAAGTTTACGCAAGGAATTAGGACAGAGCCAAAAGGGTTGATTGATAGAGCTGTTTTTGAAGCAATAGAGATAGTAAAACTCCACGGTGCAAATAAGGACACAAGAAAATATATAGACGACTTTTTTAATAGTTATATAAAAGAGTTGAAAAAATGTAAAACAACCATCAATAGCATCGTTGTTGTAGCACCTCTTGTTGGGCTTCTTGGTACTGTTTCGGGGATGATAGAGACATTTGATTCTTTGGCAACTGCGGAGCTTTTTTCTCAATCCGGTGGTATTGCAGGAGGAATATCTCAAGCGCTTTTTACTACGCAATTAGGCCTTGTTGTTGCTGTGCCAGGGCTTATCTTTGGACGCATGCTTGATAGAAAAGCCTCAAATATGGAGCTTGATTTAGAACAGATTAAAGATATTTTATGTTCGGAAGGAATAATGTATGAGATTTAGGAAAAGAAAAAGCGAAGAGATGGCTGTTGACATAACCCCTCTTATAGATATGGTTTTTATATTGCTGATTTTTTTTATGGTTAGTTCAACATTCGTAAAAGATATGAAATTAGATCTCACGCGTCCGGGGGCATCGTCCGCACAAAAAGCTTCAAGTAAAATAGCAAGAATTTACATAGATAAAGCAGGAGAGACATACATAGATGGACAAAGCGTCAAGGTATGGGCAATTCAAGGCAAAATTCGTGATACATTAAGGGCTTCGACCGAAAAAGCTGTTTTGGTAATTACAGATGAGAGTGTTGCCGTTGATAGACTCATAGAGGTTATTGACCAGTGCAAAATGGCAGGTGCGAGTGATGTAGCGGTTGCAACGGAAAAAGAGGTTGGATAAAGTGAAAAATGTAAAAAACCATCTCAAGGCTTTCGTATGGATGGTTTTTGGTCTTTTTTTTGTTTTTAGTACGGTAATTATTATGAATAAAGACTCAAATATAGACGCAAGCTCCTCAAAGAGTAGCTCTGCTGCTTTTGAGATCCAAAAAATACCAAAGCAAGAGCCAAAACCAAAACCAAAACCAAAACCAAAGCAAGAGTCACAAAAAGCACAAAGGGCTGCGCCTGCACCTTCTCTTAGTTCATCTTTGGGCGGTATTGATACTGGGCTAGAGAGCTTTATGACATCTGATTTTTCACAAGAAGAGTCTCTTTTGGGCGAAGTGGACAAAAATGTAGTCATGAGTGAAGATAGTGTGGATGAGCCGCCTAAACCTTTACAAAGAGCAGCTATGGAGTATCCAAAGCAAGCAAAAAAAATGAAACTAAGCGGTTATGTTTTAATGAATATTCTTATTAGCAAAGAGGGCGAAGTAGAAAATGTAAAAGTGCTTGAATCTGAACCTGCAGGAATATTCGATGACGTTGCGGTTGAGGGTGTTAAAAACTGGAAATTTAAGCCCGCGAGTTATAAAGGCGAAGCCGTAAAGGTCTGGGCAAAACAAAAGATTAGATTTGATCTTGGTTAGGATGAAAATGAAAAATATATTATTTGTAATCATGCTTTTGACAGCCACCCTTTATGGAGCAAGTGTCAAAAAAGTAAAAGATGAGATAGACCATGTAGCCCTAGCAGCACTTCTTTTTAAAGATGGACACACACAAAGAGCAGGCGAAGAGTTAAAAAAAGTAGATATGGAAGATAAAACAGTAGATTTTATGCTTTTTTATACCCTCAAAGCTCTGGTTGCCACTAAAGAAGATCTCTATAAAGAGGCAAATAGCTACTTTTTGAAAGCAATTGAGGTTGGGCAAAGCGATAAATCGATTTTTTTATATATGGCACAAAACGCATTTAAAATGCAGGAGTATGAAAATACAATAAAATATCTTCAAGATGCAGGGGAGATCGCACTGCAAAAAGCATCTACTTATGCTCTTATGGCAGAGTCTTACTGGAGGCTTCAGAAGAGAGAAAAAGCACTTGGCATTTTGGCACAAGCTATTGAGAAGTTTCAAAATGATTATAGTTTTGTTAAACAGAGATTCAACTACTACATGTCGCTTGAGCTTTATCAATCAGCAGCGGAAGATGCGGCCTTTTATACAAAACATGCAGCATTAAGTGAAAAGGATGCAATACTTTTTGTTATGGCGCTTAAAAAAGCAAAAGAGATAGACAGAGCAATAAAACTGGCCGAAGAGCTTAATCTTAAATTTGATCAAAGTGTTGAGTTAAAAGTGCTTTTGGCACACCTTTATATCGAAAAAGGGATGATTCAAACAGCAGCAGATTTTTTTGATAAAGCCTCCATAAGAGATGAAAACTTTACAAAAGAGTCTTCTGAGATGTATAGAAGAGCAAAAAAATTTGTTCTTTCCCTCTATAAAAACTCGCAACTTCTTGATGCGAAGGAAAAACTCAAACAAAGAGTTGCAATCTATCTTGAATATGGAGAGTTTGAAAAAATTACAGTGAGTCGCAGTGCACTCGAGCGAAGCGGGCTTTTAGAGGATGAAAATATCAGGTATGCTTTGGCATATGCCTATTATATGAATCAAGATTTTGATGCTTGCGAAAAAGAGCTCAAAAAAATCACAAAAACTGATCTTTTTCAAAAAGCTTCAGAACTTAGAAAAAATATCCAAAAATGTAAAAACGATGGTTGGGAGTGTGATATATGAAAACTATTTTAAGTCTCTTTTTTTTGGTGCTCTCTCTGTTTGCGTCACAGCAGATTGAGCAAAAACAGGAGGGAACACTCTCTTTTATTATTTTTAAAGATTTTAAACCTTTAGCAAAGCAAGAAGCAGTTATTTATCTAAAAAAAGATAATGCTCTTGTTAGGGTCAAAGAAATTTTAAGCGATAATGACGGATATGCCCAAACAAAACTTGAAGTTGGAGAGTATCAGCTTCAAGTAGTTGCAAAAGAGGGAGCAACCCCGCTTGTTTTTGCTAGAAAAAATTTCACTATAGCTGCGCAATATGAATCGCAAATAATTGTTGCGCTTGGGAGTAAAAACGAGGTTGTATTTGATGATGCAGAAGCGCCTCAAATTGAGCAAAAAGAGAAGCAGGACGTAGTAAACAAAGAGCTTGAGAAAGGATTTGTTCAGATAACGCTTCTCTCTTCCGAAAATCAAAAACCCATCAAAGATGCGCGTATATTTGTCAAAGGTTTGGATGTGGATATTGCAAGTGATGCGAATGGAAATGCCGTCATTGAAGTGCCAGGAACTAAGCTTACATTTTTAGTGGTGCATCACGCATATAGCTCTCAAAGTGTTGAGATTGATGTTGTTGCAAAAGAGACACTTGGCAAAACAATCGAGCTCTCTCCGGCATCAATGGAGCTTGATGAGTTTGTTGTTATTGCACCAAAGGTGGAGGGAAGTATAGCCACTATGATGGCGGAGGAGAAGAAATCTGACTCAATTACGAGTGTAATTGGAAGTGAGCAGATGAGTAAGCAGGGCGACAGTAATGCTGCAAGCGCGCTTAAGAGAGTTGCAGGAGTCACGCTTATAGGCGGTAAATACATTTATGTAAGAGGTTTGGGCGATAGATATTCGAGCACGGAACTTAACTCTTTGCCGCTACCATCACCAAATCCTATCAAAAGAACAGTTCCTCTGGATATGTTTCCAAGCGGAGTTATCGGGAGCATGGAGGTTCAAAAGAGTTTTTCTCCAGATATAACGGGAGCTTTTGGAGGCGGATACGTCAATATAAGAACCAAGCAGGTAGGCGATGATGACTATGTAAAAATCTCACTCGGTGTTGAGTCGCATACATCAACGGGAAAAGAGGCAACATCTTATAATGGCTCAAGCAGTGATTGGTTAGGATATGATTCAAGTTATAGGGTATTGGATAGTGAATTATTGAAGCAGATTACACCCGTTGTAGGGGAGCCAAAGCCAACAATTTCTGGCATATCCGATGAGCTTATGCAAGCTTACACAACGCAAAGAGAGTATGATAAAACGACGATAAAAGTTCCTTACGGAACCAGTATGAGCATGGAAGTCTCTAAAAATTTTACTATAGCAGATGAGCATGAGATAGGCGTCTTGGCTAATTACGGATACAAAAGCAGTTCGGAGGCAAGGGAATATACCGATTATGACTATATCTTATCTTCAACCGGTGTTCAAACGCCAACACCAGACAACATATCCGTAAATAATCTTTATAAAACCGATATACAACATGGCGGGATGTTTAATCTTGCGTATAAGTTTAGAAATTTTGATGCAAAATATACAAAGTTTTATGTCTTAAATACGCTAGATCAAACAAGAGATATTATCGGAACATTTGGAGAGAATAACTCTGACGAACATCAAACTTATCTTGAGTGGCAAGAGAGAGAGTTGGATGTAAATCAATTTGCTGCAGGAGTTGATTATGATCTTCTTTTTGAAAATAGGTTTGATATCGGTTTTGAATTTGCAACTGCAAGTGAGTATGTTCCAAATGATGTTTACTACGATTATAGAAAACTAAGTGAAACTTCGCCGTACGCTTTTGTAAAAAATCAAAGCAGCATGACGCTCTCAAATAGAACAACCGACGATGAGCTTTACAGCCACTATTTGAAAAATAAAACTATGACACCGTTTTTTAGTGACGAGGATTATGTAGAAGTTGGTATCGCAATGGAGGAGAAAGAGAGAATTGGACGTGTAAGCACGCTCAGAATTCAAAGTAAAATTAGCGATAGCGAAATTGCCGCTTTACCGATTGATTCAATCTTGACTTATGAAGACCCCTCAATGCTTGATTATGATCTTATATCACAGCCAAAAGACAGCTATGATGCCTCTTTGGATAAAAAAGCACTTTATTTTAAGTCCATGATAAAACCGCTTGAAGATTTTTATATAACATTTGGCGCAAGAAAAGAGTCTGTTGTACAAGAGGCTAAACAGTTTGATATCGAAGATAATGTAATTGTAGCCAAAAGCAATAAGCTGGACTTTGATAAACTGCTCCCTAGTTTTGGCATAAAGTATAGTATTAATGAGCAAAATCAGATCAAATTTTCTTACGCAAAAACATTTGTTTATCCGGATTTTAGAGAATTTATAGACTCTGAATTCATTCACCCTGAATTTGTTGCAAAAATAGCAGGTAATCCTGATCTCGTTGAGACTGATATTGAGAGTTATGATATCCAATACGGTTACTATTTTGATGATGTTGACAATATTACTCTCTCTCTCTTTTATAAAGATTTGGTTAATCCAATTGAGGATGTACGAACGTTTACGACTTCAACGCTTGATAGATTCTCTTTTGAAAACTCATCTGCCGCAACAATGAACGGATTTGAACTTAGCTGGTACAAAAACTTAGGTTTTTTAAGCAACCATTTGAAAAAAATTGTTTTTTCCGGAAACTACACTTATGTTGACTCAGAGGTTGTTCTCACAGAAGAGCAAAAAATAAAATATGTAACGCAAGAGAGACAGCTTCAAGGTCTATCTCCCGAGGTTTTAAATCTTTCTTTGACTTATCAAGATGATGATAGAAGTCTCAATTTCTCTTATAATAAAATGTCTGAGAGATTGATGCGTGTTGCTCTTAAGAACGGAGATGTTATTTTGGGTCTTGATGATTATGAGATACCCCCAGAACTGCTCGATTTTACATGGATTGAGAAACTTGAGTCTGAGATGCTAGATAGTGAACTCTCCTTAGTCTTTAAAATTAAAAATATTTTAGACAGTGAGACTATTTGGAAACAAGAGGACCTTACGACATTAAAATACAAAACGGGACAATCTTACTCTTTGAGTGTTAGTGCAAAATTTTAATCGCATAAGGTTACAAAAAAAGATTTTTTGTGTCTTTTTGTAACCGTTGTGAAATAGAGATATATTAAAATTATCAATATTTTTTAAGAGGAAATAATGAAAGAGCACATACTGATAGTAGATGATGATAGCGATATTTTAGAACTTCTTGAGTATAACTTATTAAGTGCAGGATATGATGTGCTCGGCTTCTTAAATACAAAATATGTAAGACAGGTTTTGTCCGAAGAGAATATCGACCTTATTATAATGGACCGTAATTTACCTGAAATTGACGGCGGACTCTATGTAGAGATGCTTAGAAATAAAAATATTAATATTCCAGTTATTTTTCTATCTGCAAAAGGAAGTGCTGAAGATATTAAAGATGGATTCTTAAAAGGCGCGGATGATTACGTTACTAAACCTTTTAATATGGACGAATTGCTTCTTAGAATAAAAGCCGTATTAAAGCGCTATCATAGTAAGCTGAGCAAAAATGGCTCAGTAATGGAATATAAAGACATTAAAATAGATAATAATTTGCGCACCGCAACAATCGATGGGAAAAATGTTGAGATTACTAAGCTTGAGATTGCTATTTTAAAAGTTATGATTTCAAATCAAGGACGAGTATTAGATAGAGAGTTTCTATTAAAACATATCTGGAAAGATTCTGAAACTATCAATGAAAAAACTGTAAATGTGGCAATGAAGAGATTGAAAGAAAAAATTGACCCACTAAGGCAAAAAGAGTACATTAAAACAATTAGGGGTGTAGGTTATTTAATGTCCTAATTGAATTTAAAAATATTAAAATAACAAAATTGTAATTCAATGTAATCAAAATGTAATCAAATGCCTATACCATTACATTATTAAAATCAAGGAATTGAAAAAAATGAAAAAAATTGTTTTATCGACTATCGCTGCTTTAGCGGTTAGCGCGACTAGCTTGAGTGCTGCACAGCAGTTTTATGTAGATGAGAAGGGTCAAGTATTTACTACATCTGGTCCGGATCGTGTTGCTCTTGACAATAAAGAGAGCTCAGTGTTCTCTAAAGCAAAAAGCCTAGAGTTTAGCGGTACTCACTATTTTGGTTATACTGCGGCGCGCCCCGCGGATTCTCAAATAGCAAATAATTATGGAAATTCTGGCGGTTTTGAGCTTAGAAGAAACTATGTTCAGGTAAAAGGCTTTTTCAATGATAAAGACTACTGGCGCGTAACATTTGATGCAACAAAAGAGTTGTCAAATGATTCTGCTGAAGATACAGATGAAGGATATGCAGAAGCATTTGTTAAATATGCTTATCTCTATATAGATGGTGTACTTCCATATACCGGTGTTGAGTTTGGTATTGCACACCGCCCATGGATTGACTACGAAGAGCATAACTCATGGCATTACCGCTCATTTAATAAAGTTGTTCTTGAAGAGAAAAATACAGCAACGGAAGCTGGAGTTGACTTGGTAAACTCTGCTGACCTTGGTGTAAACTTTAAAACTAAAACAGATTTATTTAGTTCTGAAATAGGTATATACAACGGTGAGGGTTACCATTCAGATAAAGATGCTGCAAATCAAGAAAATAGTTCTGAATTGTCTTTGGAGTGGCGTTTAACAGGACATTTAATAGGAAGCGGTAAAAAAGTTGGTAAACAAGACCGCTTAAAGGATACTTATGCGCACTTATCAACATACGGTTTAATTTCAAAAAATCATAAAGACAATGATGAAATTATTGCTGATAACGGTGAATATGACCGCTCTTTCTACGGTATTCATGCAGTTTATAATCAGCCAATATTTTTAGTTGCAGCTCAGTATTTCACGGCTGAAGATGATAAAAGAAATGCAGGTTTTGCAAGTAAAGAATATGACGGCTGGTCTATAAATACTGAGATTAGACCGTTTGAAGATTGGACAATTATCGGTAGATATGATGATTATAAAAAAGAAAATGCTCCAATAGGCGGCACTTCTACAGTTGATTACGAGGGTGACAAAACGATTCTTGCTTTGGCGTATAAATATAATAAATATGTAAGCTTTATAGGTTCTGCAAAATATATTGATGAAGTGGATGCAGCTGGTGATGACACAAGTGCAGCAAAAGATGTTTATATGCTAACTACGGAAGTTAAGTGGTAATTTAGATTGAATTCCGTGTTATAGCACGGAATGACTCGGTTTTCTTCTACTCTTTTCTCTTCCCCCCCCTAAATATAGAGCCCTTTTGGGCTTTATAGATTTTAAAAAAAACTGCTCTTGTCAAATCATTTTAACATAGGACAAGTTGCCCTAATTTCGCATTAAATATCGAGTTAATACAATATAAACATCATTTTGGCTAAAATACCACAATTTTAAAGTAGCAATTATTGGAGAGAAGTAGATGGATGCGGCTAAATATATTTGGATGAATGGCAAGTTTGTGGGGTGGGATGATGCAAAGGTTCACGTTTTATCGCACACACTACACTATGGCAATGGCGTAATTGAGGGAACAAAGGCGTATAGAACCGAAAAAGGTTATGCTATTTTTCGTCTAAATGAGCACACAAAAAGACTCAAAGAGTCTGCAAAAATGACTCTTATGGATATCCCTTACAGTGTTGAGGAGTTAAACGAGGCTCAGGTAGAGCTGCTTAGAAAAAATGATTTTAAAGGCGAGAACGTATATATCCGCCCTTTTGCGTTTTTGGGTTACGGCGTTATGGGTGTTTATCACAAACATGCTCCTGTTGAGACGGCTGTTGCTGCTTGGGAGTGGGGCGCTTACCTTGGCGAAGAGGGGATGAAAAAAGGGATCAAACTCAAAATCGTCTCTATGACAAGACCTGCAAATACTTCAAATATGGGCAAGGCAAAAGCAGTTGCAAACTATCTTAACTCTCAAATGGCAAAGTATGAGGCGATTGATTGCGGTTATGAAGAGGCACTTCTGCTTGATGATCAGGGTTATGTTGCAGAAGCAAGCGGTGCGAGTTTTTTCATGGTAAAAAATGGCGTGCTCATCACTCCTCCAAATGACAATTCGCTTGAGTCTATCACACAAAAAACAGTTATTGAACTTGCAACGGATATGGGCATCAAAGTAGAGCGCAAGCGCATCTCAAGAGAGGATGTTTACACTGCCGATGAGGCGTTTTTAACCGGAACGGCAGCAGAGATAACGCCTGTGCGTCATGTTGATGGCAGAGACATTGGGTGCGGTGCACGCGGTGAGATGACAGAGAAGCTGCAGAGCAAATATTTTGACGTTGTTTTTGGCAGAGATAAGAAATATGAGCGCTACTTAACATACATCAACTAAATCAAGGAATATAAAAAATGAAGGAAAACATAACAATGGCATCAGATATGAATGACTATTTTAACAAAAAGAAGAGCCAAGGTGATGGTTTTGAGAAAAAATCTAGCGGAAGCAGCGGAGGCGGCGGAGGCGGTCCAAATATGCCACAAATGCCAAAGATAGATTTTAACTTTGGCGGGGGAAAAGCAGGAATTGCTTACTTTTTGGTAGCTCTTCTTTTAGTGCTTATCATTGCAAAGCCATTTACGATTATTGAGGAGGGTGAGCGTGGTATTTTAAGCACAAACGGAAAGTATTCAGACCAATCTCTTCTTCCGGGACTTCATTTTATTTTACCAATCATACAAAAAGTTTATATTGTTGATACAAAAGTGCGTGTCATCAACTACGCTTCAAGCATAGAGGCAGGTGGTGGAAGTGTAGCATCTGGTATCAACGCAAAACCTGCAATCACAGTTCTTGATAAGCGTGGTTTACCTGTTTCTATAGAACTTACCGTTCAGTATAGACTCAACGCGCAGTTTGCGGCACAAACTATCTCAAACTGGGGTTTTAGCTGGGAAGATAAAATCATAAATCCTGTTGTAAGAGATATTGTTCGTAATGTTGTCGGCAAATATGACGCAGAAGTTCTTCCGCAGATGAGAGACAACATCGCCGCTGATATAGAAGCTGGAATCAGAAAGAGCGTAGTAGGGTTAGAGAACGCTCCTGCAGACCTTCAGTCTGTCCAACTTCGTGAGATTGTTCTTCCTCCAAAAGTAAAAGAGCAGATAGAGAACGTTCAGATAGCAAAACAGCAAGTTCAACGTGCTGAGCAGGAAGTTCAGCGTGCAGAACAAGAAGCACTCAGACGTGCAGCAGAATCAAGAGGTATCGCTGAAAAAGCAAGAATCGAAGCTCAAGGTTTAGCGGATGCGGTCACTATTGAAGCAGATGCAAAAGCAAAAGCAAATCATCTTATCTCAAAGTCACTTACTCCTGATCTTTTAAAACTGGAGCAGATTCAGGTTCAAGGCAAGTTTAATGACGCTCTTAGAGAGAATAAAGATGCAAAGATCTTCTTAACACCCGGTGGCTCTACTCCGAACATCTGGGTTGATATGAAAGACCCTAAGCAGAGAACAACTTCCGTTACCGAGTAGTAAGAGATGCAAGAGATAATAGGGAGAATCGACTGGCAAAAAAGTCCTCTTTTGCCGGTAGTTGTTCAAGATAGCACAAATCAAGAAGTTTTGATGATGGCGTATATGAACAAAGAAGCGCTTGAACTATCCCTTAAAACAAGAGTTGCCCACTACTTCTCACGCTCAAAACAGCGCATCTGGAAAAAAGGCGAGAGTAGCGGACACCTTCAAGAGATAGACTCTTTTAACATAGATTGCGATAACGACACACTCCTTATAAAAGTAAAACAACATGGAGTCGCATGTCATACGGGGCGACGTTCATGCTTTTTTACAGAGCTTGAATCCGGTGAAATAAACAGCGAAGTAGAGGTAAGCAGTGAAGCGCTTTATGGCGTAATAGATACGCTGTACCACACAATACAAGAGCGTAAATTTGCAGATCCAAACACCTCGTGGACGGCAAAGCTACTAAGCAAGGGTGACAATACGATTTTGAAAAAGGTCGTAGAAGAGGCTGGAGAGTTTAGTTTTGCATGCAAAGATAACAATGAGCATGAGATAATCTATGAAGCTGCAGATTTGACATACCATGTCCTAGTCGCTCTTGCTTCAAAAAATATCTCTCCTGATAGAATTAAACAAGAGCTCGCCCGCAGATTTGATATGAGTGGAATAGCTGAAAAAAATTCAAGAGAAAACTAAAAAAAGCATGGGGACTTTAAGTGAGTTTATCAAGGGGTTGATAATCTATGATTATATTCTC
>KB227653.1_pt23 | contig 15364 bp, 14 predicted proteins | sample 524768 | NCBI WGS metagenome assembly AMQJ01 (sample SAMN00998488, study PRJNA167727) | sediment metagenome | isolation source: subsurface aquifer sediment | place: USA: Rifle, Colorado | collected Aug-2009
GCAAGCCAGGAAAATCAACAGAATTTCCTATGATGAAATGCTTGAAATGGCCATTCTGGGAGCAAAGGTTCTCCAGATCAGGTCTGTGGAATTTGCAAAAAAATACAATGTGCCCGTGCATGTCCGGTCATCATTCAATGAGGAGGAAGGAACCATGGTTGTCAACGAAAGTGCGGATATGGAAAGCCCGGTGGTGTCAGGCATCACCTGCGACATGAATGAAGCAAGAATCACGTTCAAACGCGTCCCGGACCAACCCGGCATTTCAGCCAAAGTTTTCGGGGCACTTGACGAGGCCGGTATCTCCGTGGATATGATCATTCAGAACTCCCGCAACGGAGGCGAAACAGACACCGGCGGCGAAACAGACCTGACCTTTACCGTAACCAAGGATGATTTTAACCGGGCAATGAAAATTTCCGAAAAATTGGCGAATCAGATCAATGCCGGCGAAATAAGAACCGCCACCGATATTGCCAAAATATCAGTCATCGGCCTGGGGATGAAAAGCCATTCCGGCGTGGCTGCGGTGATGTTCAAGGCCCTGGCCGAAGAAAACATCAACATCCGTATGATTTCAACCTCTGAAATCCGTATTTCATGCGTTATTCAGGCCAAATATGCGGAACTGGCCGTCAGAAGCCTGCATGCAGCCTTTGGTCTGGACAAGGAACAATAATTTAAAACGGGTTTTTTCGCTGGTTTTTAATGCCGGTCTGTCAGGTGGCCCTACGCAGCAGGGCCGCCTGACAGACCGGCTTCAATTTCCAGGGCCACCCGTTCAGCGGCCCGGGCCGGGTCGTGGGCATCCCGGATGGGCCGACCAATGACGATATAATCAGAACCCGCCTGCACAGCCTTCGCCGGCGTGACAACCCGTCTCTGGTCATCCCCGGGTGTCAGGCACCATTGGGGCCGAATCCCCGGCGTAACAGCCAGGCACCCTTTGCCCAGTTGTGCTTTCAACATAGCGGTTTCCTGCCCTGAGCACACCACACCGGCACATCCGGCCTCCATGGCCATACGGGCCCGCAGCAGCACCAGCTTTTCCGGCGCATTAACATATTCATCCTTAAACCCCTGGGCACGAACCGTATCTGCGTCATTGTCCGTAAGCAGGGTCACGGCAAGCACTTTGGTTTTTCCGGCATTTTGAACGGCAGACTCAAGCATTTTTTGTGAGGAAGCCCCGTGGACTGTCACCAGATCCACTCCAAGATCCGCCACCCGGGCCATGGCCCGACCAACCGTGGCACAGATATCATGCAGCTTCAAATCCAGGAAAATCCCTGCACTGGACATCTTTCTGACCATCTCCACCACAGCCGGACCCTGGCGGATAAACAGTTCAAGGCCTATTTTAAACATGCCCACCCGGTCGTCAAGCTGCCGGATATGAAACTGGGCCGCCTCCATGGAGGGAAAATCCAGAGGGAAAATAATGTATTCTTTTGCTGTTGTCTGCATAATCGCCCTTTGCGATCTTAGGGGTTGAAACATAATAAAAAAAATTATTCGGATCTTACCACAAAAGGCGTTTTTTTGCTTTAAAAAAATACGAGCAAACGCGGTGTACCCCATAGTCAGTGTTTGCCTGGCAATAAGAATTTTTGTTGATTCGTTCGCTGTTTTTATGGTAACAAGTCAGTTGTCCTTGTCATTTTCCGAATGTCAATTTTTATAAGATTTTTATAAGATGTAGATGTAACGTAATATTAACAACTATTAATTCCGGTCCCATTTAAGTTTAACGGAAAGGGAACTCAATGTTAAAAAACTTATATCTTGATTCCCTGGAAACCTCCGGAAGATATCTTCGAATCATTCTCAAAGAGATCGCCGAGCTTAAACTTCCGTATACGCCAATTGTTTATGCAGTGTGGTATGAGTATGTTTCGGGCCAGAATCCCAAACTGAGCAAGAATATTCAGGCAATCCGTAAAAAAAAGGAACTTATAGACTATCAAACGGTTCTTGAATGGTTCAGAGAGCACGTTTCCGACAGGCAAGGGTTTATCACCGAAGAACAAACCAGAAAAGCGGGAAACCTTCTTGAGGGAATCACCTCACGCCTCACCGAGGGTGGAAACCTTATGGAGCGGCAGGGAGACCGGCTCAAAGCACATATCGAGAAGCTGGACAGTGCCTCAAACCAACCGGATATCAAAAACATTTGCCGGGACATTGTTTTGGAAACGCATCGGATCATTGACGGCAATACCGAGCTTAAAAACGATATTCACAGCACCGTCACTGAACTTCATGCGCTAAAGCTGGAACTTGAAAACCTGAGAAAAGCGGTAAAAACTGATCTGCTCACAGGACTTCTTAACCGCCGTGGTTTTGACGATGCCATTGAGAAACACATGGAGGATGCCCAGGAAGAGACCGCACCCTTAAGCCTGATCATTGCAGACATCGACCGGTTTAAACGAATAAATGATAACTATGGCCATCTTACCGGGGATAATGTACTCAAACTGATATCCAAACTTATACAGAGACACATCAAAGGCAGAGATATTGCCTGCAGGTTCGGCGGCGAAGAATTTATCATGGCCTTGCCCGAAACCAAAATGGACGGCGGTTTTGCCCTGGCCGAACAAATCCGTACCAGCCTTGAAAAAGTCAGATGGCACTCCAAAAGCTCAGGCAAGGATATCGGGACGATCACCATCTCTTTAGGCGTGGCCCAGTTGATTCCCGGCGAAGACTTAAACGTCCTTATTGCACGGGCAGACAAGGCCCTTTATGCAGCCAAGCAAAATGGCCGAAACCGCACCGGCACGCACAATGGCAAAGAGGTGATTCTTCCTTGAAAAAAAACAGGTACACCCTGACCATGCTGGTTGAAAATGAACCCGGGGTGACGGCCAGAATAACGGGGCTTTTTGCCGGCAGGGGGTATAACATTGAAACCATCTGCGGTGCACCCACGGCAAATCCTAAAATGTCCAGGATCACCATCACCACCCACACACGCCCGGAAATTTTAGAGCAGTGCATGAAACAGATCAAGGGGCTGATAAACGTCATCAAGCTCAGAGACATGACCGGCCAAAAGGCGGTAAAAAGGGAAATGGCCCTGATCTGTGTCAAGGCCCTGCCTGAAAACCAGGATGATATTAAAGCCCTGATTCAGGAATTCAACGGCACCATGATTGATGAAGGCAATCAGCACTTTATTTTCGAAGTATGCGGCAACGAGGATACCATTGACATTCTTCTTGAAAAGCTGTCACCTTTCGGCATCAAAAAACTTGCCCGGTCCGGTGTACTAGCTCTTTACCGGGAACCCTGATTCAAAGTTAGATTAAGATTGAATCCTTCCGACAATTAATGATAATTAAGGCTATTTTAACGGCAATCAGTATCTGTATTTTTATCTAATGAACCATATACAAAACCATCACATTCCCGCAGGCCGCTTCAGGGTGGGGAGAAAATCTCCTCAAATATTTCAGGCCTGCCTTGGCACCTGCCTAGGCCTGGCGCTCTATGATCAAGAGCGGAAAGCCGGAGGGCTGATCCATATCCTTCTACCCTCCCCGCTGGGAAATGCGGGCTTCAAAGCGGACACCCCCGGAAAATATGCCTCCACGGGCATTCCCATGTTGATCAACGAACTTACACGCATGGGATGCACCACAAAGGCCCTGAAGGCCACCATTGCAGGCGGGGCTCTGGTCGGGCCTGTTTCCCGCATAGACCTGGGCCTGGACATCGGGGGCCGCTCCGCAGAGATTGCCCACCGTATATTAAAGGAACAAGGCATTGAAACTCTAAGGTCTGAGACCGGCGGTTTTTTTGCGTGTACCCTTGAACTGGACATGATGACCGGCAAAACAAAAATTGCGCCGGTCTGGCAAACAGCCATTGCACCGGGCGCCATTGCACCGGTTTCGGGTCCTGAAGCCATCATGGAGACCATTGACAATCTCCAACCGATCCCCCAGACCGCATTAAAAATTTTAAGGATGTTCAATCAGGATGCCCACAGCATTGATGATATTACCCGGGAGCTATCCCAGGACCAGGTACTGTCCGCACGGACATTACAAATGTGCAACTCCATCCTTTTTGCGGGCATCATAAAAATTGACACGCTCAAGGATGCAGTGATGATCCTTGGCGAGGAAAGGCTGGTTAAAAGTGTAATAACAACAGCCATTGAGAGCTATTTTGGACAGGTCGGCCCATCAGGCTATTCCCTATGCAAGGGAGGACTTTTTTTCCATGCCCTGGGTGTGGCTTGCCTTGCAGAACGGCTGGCAAGGCAGAGCGGTTTAGCTCATCCCTCTCAGGCGTATATGGCAGGACTGCTGCACGATATCGGCAAGGTTGTTCTGGACCAGCATATATCAGCGCATTTACCGTTTTTTTTTCGTACCCTGGGGGATGAAAAGCAAAGTATCATCCACGCTGAAGAAAAAGTTCTGAACTTCAACCACTGTCGGGCAGGCGTGATCCTGGCGGAAAAATGGGGCTTTTCAGACGCACTGACCGAAGCCATCCGCTGTCACCATACCCCTGAAGAGAGAGTCGGCCACTCACATCTGGTGGAAATTATTTACCTGGCGGATCAAGTTATGGAAAAATTTTTCACATTTTTTGATATTGATAAACCAGATGCCCTGCACCTGGAAGCTATCATAAAAAAATTGGATCTGGACGGTGCATCCCTGGTCCGGTGCATCGACGATCTGCCCTTGGATATACTGACACAGGATCTGACGGATGAAACAAGCAATACCTGATAAGCATTTACAATTAAAATCCCTGCCCGGTGTAGATCATATTCTTGCCCTTGCCCAAACAGATGACAGATTTGCACGGATACCCCGCAGCCTCGTGCTTGAATCTGTACGAAGGGCCATTGACAATACCCGCACAAAAATACGTGAAGGCAGCCCTGTCACAATCAATGATGAAGCTATAATAAAGCAGGCAGCCCTGCTCGCTGCCCAGAAAATGAAAAACCGGCTAACCCCTTTGATCAACGCCACAGGCGTGGTCCTGCACACCAATCTCGGCAGGGCATTGCTCTGCCGGGATGCCTTAGATAATATCATGGCGGTCTCTTCCTCATATTCCAATCTTGAGCTCAATCTTGTAACAGGCAAACGTGGCATCCGTTACGCGGCAATTGAAGAGCTGATCTGCGAATTGACCGGGGCCCAAGCAGCCATGGCCGTAAATAATAATGCCGGTGCCGTACTGCTGGCCTTAAATACCCTTGCCCAAGGACGCCAGGTTATTGTTTCCAGAGGAGAGCTTGTGGAGATCGGCGGCTCCTTCAGAGTGCCGGACGTAATGATAAAAAGCGGGTGTATTTTAAAGGAAGTGGGGACCACCAACCGTACCCACCCCCATGATTACACCAATGCCATTACCGAAGATACAGGACTTTTACTCAAGGTCCATACCTCCAATTATAAAATTGAAGGATTCACCACAGCGGTTTCTCTCAAGGAACTGGTGGACATTGGAAAGGCTCATGGAATTCCGGTAATGGAAGACTTGGGCTCAGGTACGCTGATTGATTTGAGCGCATTCGGGCTGCCTTCCGAACCCCCGGTTTTTGAACAGGTGGCCTCGGGTGCTGACGTGGTCACCTTCAGCGGAGACAAGCTCTTAGGCGGTCCCCAGGCCGGTATTCTTGTCGGCGCAAAACAATGCATGGACCAGATCAAGGCCAACCCGCTGACCCGGGCCCTGCGTATTGACAAAATGACTCTGGCCGGTTTGGAAGCAACTCTCAAGCTTTACCGGGACACCCTGGTGGCGGTTGAAGAAATTCCCACCCTAAGGATGCTGACCTTGTCCTACGAACAAATTTGCCGGGATGCAGAGGCTCTGTTCTCGCTGGTTACAGACGCGGTGGGGAACCAGGCAGAACTTGCCCTGGCAGATATGACCTCCAGGCCAGGCGGAGGGTCCTATCCCGGACTGACCCTGCCCACCCGATGCCTGACCATCCGCCCCAAAACCATGTCCGTAACAGCTTTGGACAGAAAACTGCGGGCCTTTGATCCGCCCGTCATGGGGCGTATTGAGAACGATCGGTTCATCATTGACCCCAGAACACTTCAACCCGGACAGGAGAAGATTCTTGCCAACATTTTAAAAAAACTGATAGATTAATTATTTATGATGCTAAAATTCATTTCAAAAGAACTTCAATTTTTAAAAACAACCGGGGATGCCCCTGAGCTTACCCCCCCCGAAATTTACTATTCAGACCTGATTATGCAGCCATCAAAGGAATTCGCAATTTTTTCCCGGCGTATAGCCGATACCTGCGCATCCCAAAAAACATTTATCACGGCGGCCATACAGATTGATCCGGCAGCGCCGGAAAAGACGATTGACACTGCCAATGATATATTTGACGCCTGCTTTCATTCGGTGCTGGATGAAGACAGAGGCATCTGGGAATGCCTGGATCCGTTCACTGCCATCTTTGCGTTCTGGGGTTATCAAGCACCTACCCAAGGGAAAAAACTGCTTGACCTGCTCAATGAGAAAATTTCCCAGGCCGTGAATGCCAAACTGATCATGGGAACAATTGCCTTCCCCTTTCATGATTTTCCGGTTGAAGAGATGGCAGGATGCGCGGTCAAAGCCCTGGACCATGCAGCTTTTTTTGGCCCGGGCCATGCTGTTGAATTTGACGGCCTGTCCCTGAATATCAGTGGAGACCGGCTGTTCCAGCTCAATAACATTGACGCAGCCATTACTGAATACGAAAAAGGGCTTTCCATTTCTCCAACTGATTTCAACCTGCTCAACAGCCTGGGCGTTGCCTTTGGGGTGGACGCCTGCCTGGACAAGGCCATGGAATTTTTTGAAAAAGCCAGAAAAATCAATCCCGAAGAGGTGATGGTCATCCACAATATCGGCCTGATCCACCGGATCAACGGTAAAAACGATTCGGCCCTGGCATATCTTAAAAAAGCCCATGGGATTGACCCGGATCTATTTGAAATTGAGTTGCTGTTGGGCCATCTTTTATTCAAGGAAAAAAAATTCGACCCCGCCATTAAACACCTGGATGCCGCTATCCGGCTGAAACCCGAGTCAGGCACAGCGTTTACAATCAAAGGCAAGATCCTTCTGGAAAGGCAAAATGCCGCCGGTGCAGCAGCCCAATTCAACCAGGCCGTCAAACTCAATCCCAATGATCCCGAAGCATTGTCCGGATATGCCAGGGCCATGGCGTTACAGAAAAGAAATCTGCCCATAGCCATTAGCTTTGCAAAAAAAAGTCTGGCTCTGGACCCTGGGAATAAACAATACAGACAATATCTTGAAGAAATTCAAAATCTCTACGGCCGGATTGCAGAAAAAAATCAAGACCGTTCCATCAAATCAGCCTGATACCGCTGCGTAAAAGGGACCTAAAACAAGAGGAAACAAATGAAAGCGCTGATCCGAAAAACTGTTCAGGATGCTATTGAAACCAAGCAAAAATTCTTTGCAACGCATGAGGATCTCATTGAAACCTGTGCCCGGCAAATGGCAGAGACCCTTGAAGCCGGGGGGAAACTGCTGCTTTTCGGCAATGGTGGCTCTGCGGCAGACTGCCAGCACATTGCTGCAGAATTTGTCAACCGGTTTCAGATGGAACGTAAACCATTACCCGCCATTGCCCTGACCTGCGACACCTCAATTATCACCAGTATCGGCAACGACTACTCCTTTGACGAAATTTTTTCAAAACAGGTCCAGGCTCTGGGACACAAAAAGGACATAGCCATTGGAATTTCAACCTCGGGCAACTCTGCCAATGTGATCCGGGCGGCAGCCGTGGCAAAGGATCAGGGACTGACCCTGGTGGGATTTTCCGGGACCGGCGGAAAGCTCAAGGAAATCAGCGATATTGCCTTTTGTGTGGACAGTCCCGTAACAGCGCGTATCCAGGAGGTCCATATCACCCTGGGTCATATTCTTTGCGACCTTGTCGAAAGGATGCTGTTCCATGACCAATAAAAACATCCCCAATAAGAAAGGGGATGGGCAGCCCCCCCTGTATTGCTCAAAACCGGATCACGCAAAGCTGGATTACTCAAAACTTTCCACCTATTCGATTAAAAACAGGAAAAGCCTGGTATCCCGGGATGATTTTGCAGCCCCCTGGACAAAGGGCGCAGGCCTTGGGACTTTTTTTGACCGGCTGCCCGCCATTCTTGCGGGCAAAGATATCCGGAATGTGATTGATGCCATTGCAGGAGCCGCTCAAAAGAATCGCCACGTCTGCTTTGGCATGGGCGGCCATGTGGTCAAAACCGGCATGGCACCCATCCTGATTGATCTCATGGAAAAAGGCGTAATCACCCATCTGGCCATGAACGGATCATGTATCATTCATGATTTTGAGGTGGCATTCACCGGCCGCACCAGTGAAGATGTGGCCGAAAGTCTGGCCTCTGGCAGCTTCGGCATGGCCAAAGAGACCTCGGAACTGCTCAACCAGGCCATTGCCATGGCCCATGAACAAAAAACAGGACTGGGACGGGCCGTGGGTCGGCTTATCGAGGATCTGAACCTGCCCTTTAAGGAGTCAAGCCTGACCGCTGCCGGCACACGCCTGGATTTGCCCGTAACTGTCCATGTGGCCATTGGTACGGACATTATTCACATGCACCCGGGCTTTGACGGCGCGGCCTGCGGTGCGGCAACCCTTCATGATTTTAAGACCCTGGCATCAACCATAGCAGACCTTGAAAACGGTGTATTCATCAATGCGGGGTCAGCTGTTATTCTTCCTGAAGTATTTTTGAAAGCCCTGACCCTGGTCAGAAACCTGGGCCATCAGGTGAATGATTTCACCACGGTAAATCTGGATTTTATCCGGCATTACCGACCCATGACCAATGTGGTCAACCGCCCCACCCAGGGCCGGGGCAAAGGGTATGCCATTGTCGGGCATCACGAAATACTGATTCCCCTGATCGCTGCAGGCGTGATTGAGGCCCTTTAGACAAAAACAGAATTCAGCCGGTTTCCATCAAAAAAAAATCGATTTATTCTTGTATAAACAAGCGGTAAACGATATAAATTTCATAGTCAAAAAATTCATGTCCGGCATTGATTAGCGGCATTATTAAACAACCTTTTATCAATTTTGACACTGCCAGTATCAGCACCAACTAAATAATAGTCAATATAGATGATATGACGGTTACGATGACTAAATAATTCGTCAAATATGAATTACCACCCCATTGAAAACACTGTTGGATGAGCACTCCAGAAGAACTGACCCGATCCATATTGAAAACCCACGAACAGGATTTGCTGTCCGTGGTGCGCAAAATTCATCAAACACCGGAACTTTCAGAAAAAGAGACCCGGGCATGTGCCTGGCAGACAGATCTGCTGAACGCCTGGGGATTTTCTGTGGAAACAGGCTACAAAGGCCTTGCCACGGCATTTAATGCAACAGCAGGCCAAAATGGACCCCATATCTGTTTTATGGCTGAATACGATGCCCTGCCCGACATAGGCCACGGGTGCGGTCATAACCTGATTGCCGGTGTGGCATTAGGGGCGGGTGTGGTGGTGAAAAATCTTTTGGCCCACCATCATTTACCCGGCAGGGTTACGGTAATGGGCACCCCTGCCGAAGAGCAGCGGGGCGCCAAGATTGATCTGATCAAGGCCGGTGCCCTGAAAGATGTGGACCTGGTGCTCATGGCTCACCCCTCGGATGATGCCACATCTCCTTATGCCGGAGAGTCCGGCATAAGACAATTCATGGTCTCATACACAGGGAGAACCGCACATGCAGCGGATTGTCCGGAAAAAGGGATCAACGCCCTGGACGCCCTGCGGCTTTTGTTCAACGGTGTGGACGCCTGGCGCCAGCAGCTCACTGAGACCAGTCGGGTTCATGGGGTGATCCGGGACGGAGGCCAGGCTCCCAACATTATCCCGGATTTTGCCCGGGCCGAGTTCTATTTACGTGATTTTGATCTTAATTTTCTTGATCAGATGCAAGTCCGGTTTGAAAATATTGCCAAAGGTGCGGCACTTATGACCGATACAACGCTGAAATTTTCCGCAATCCCCAACCCTTATAAACCCGGCATTCCCAATGATCCGCTCAATCAGGCCTTTTTCTCTCTTGCCCGGGATGCGGGCATGCACCCCAAATGGTCGGAACCGTCCCGTGCCTCCTCGGATTTCGGAGATGTCACTTATGAAGTACCTGCCATGCACGCCTATTTTAATATTACCCAAGATGATCCGGGTATTATTATTCACTCCAGGGAATTTTCCCAGGCTGCAGCAACGGACTTTGCCTTTTCACAGATGAAAAAAATTGCCCGGATTCTTGCCCAGATTGCCTGGCAGTTCTTAACTGAACAGGATTTCAGGCACAAAGTTAAGGAAGCCTTCCACTTTGACAAAAAGAGAGCACTCCCCCGCCCTGACACTTCCAGGCTATCATAAACCATCCGGCAGCAATGCAAATTATTGAATCATGCCCTTGAAAAACAAGCCCTATAGCCTTATATTGTTACGCTATTTCTAATTATAAACTAATAAAAAGGGGCGGAAGAATGCCGATTTATGAATATACCTGCAACGCTTGCGGTAAAAACTTTGAAACCCTGGTAATGGGCAGTGATATACCGACATGCCCGGCATGCAGCAGTGAAGACCTGGCACGACTGATGTCAAAATGCGGATTTGTCTCCAAATCAACAGGCCCCGGCGGCCAGATTCAGACAACAAAATCAGCGGGCAGTTCCGCCTGTGCCGGCTGCTCCTCAACAAATTGCAGTTCCTGCAGTTCCAGCGCAACGATCGGATGAACATGAAATCAACTATCTGTATCGGCACCCGGGGAAGCACGTTAGCCCTGTGGCAGGCCAACCATGTAAAAAACAGCATTGAAAAAAATTTTCCGAACATCCGGATTGATATAAAAATTATCAAAACCACGGGCGACCGGATAACGGACCGTCCCCTTTCCATGGTGGGAGGCAAAGGCCTTTTTGTCAAAGAGATCGAAGCGGCACTTTTAGACGGCAGTATTGATCTGGCCGTTCACTCCATGAAGGATATGCCGGGTGAACTGCCCCAAGGACTGGTGATCGGGGCCATACCGGAACGAGCCAATCCCTTTGATGTACTCATATCTGCCCAGGGAGCACTTTTCAAAGATTATCCCCGAGGTGCGGTTATCGGCACATCCAGCCTTCGCAGAGGCTCCCAGCTTAAACACCTGCGCCCGGATATTGAAATCAAATCCATCCGGGGCAATCTGGATACCCGGCTTAAAAAAGTCAAATCCGGTGAATATGCGGCCATTGTTCTGGCGGCTGCCGGGCTTGAACGGTTGGGCCAGGGCAGCGAGATCACCGAGTACCTTGCAGAAACCGACATGGTTCCGGCGGTTGGCCAAGGCGCGCTTTGCATTGAAACCCGGGAGAATGATCCGGACATGGCAGAAATTTTATCGACCCTGGACCATGATCCCACGCGGATCTGTGTGACCGGGGAACGGGCATTTCTCAAAGCGATTGAGGGCAGCTGCCATATCCCAGTGGCCTGTTTCGGCAAGATCCTGGACAATCGGGTCATGCTTACCGCGGTGGTGGCATCGGAAGACGGCGAATCCTTAATTAAAGAAACCATTGAATCAACCCCTGAACAGGTGGCCGAAAAAGGCCGGGAACTGGCAAAACTTGTTCTTGAGAAAGGCGGACAACGCATATTGGAGGCACTTAATATCCCATGACACAGACCAGGGGCAAGGTTTATTTGATTGGTGCAGGCCCGGGAGACCCAGGGCTCATCACCGTAAAGGCAAAAGAGTGCATTCAATCTGCGGATGTGGTGGTTTATGATTACCTGGCATCGCCCGTTCTGCTTGATTATGCGAAAAAAGAGGCTGAAATTATCTACGTGGGCAAAAAGGGAGGGGATCACACCCTGACCCAGGAGAAAATCAACCTGCTTCTGGTGGAGAAGGCCAGAGAAGGCAAAAGCGTGGCCCGCCTCAAGGGCGGGGATCCCTTTGTTTTCGGCCGCGGCGGGGAAGAGGCCCAGGAGTTGCTGTCCTATGGCATCAGCTACGAGGTGATTCCCGGTGTCACGTCCGCAGTGGCGGCCCCGGCCTATGCCGGGATTCCTGTGACCCACAGGGACCATACCTCCTTTGTCTCCTTTATAACCGGTCACGAACGGCCCGATAAAAAAGAGTCCCGGATGCAGTGGGACATATTTGCAAAATCCGACGCCACCCTGGTCTTTCTGATGGGGGTCAAAAATTTATCCAATATCGTAACAAAACTGATGGAACACGGCAAACCGTCTGACACCCCTGTAGCCCTGGTACGCTGGGGAACCACCACGCGCCAGCAGACCGTAACCGGCACCCTTGACACCATCGTTGATGCGGTTGAAAAAGCAGGGTTGAAATCCCCCGCCATCATTGTTGTGGGGCATGTGGTCTCGTTACGGGACGAACTGGCCTGGTTCGACAAAAAACCTTTGTTCGGAAAAAAAATTGTGATTACCCGGGCCCGGGCCCAGGCCTCCGGCCTTGTAGCCGAGCTTAACCGCCTTGGTGCCCAATGCATCGAGATCCCCACCATTAAAATCGCACCACCTGAAGATAAAAATCCGTTGGAAGCAGCCATTGATCACCTGGACCGGTATGACTGGCTGGTGCTGACCTCGGTGAATGGCGTAAAATTCTTCTTTGACACCCTTTTTGAAAAGGGAAAGGATGTCCGTGCCCTGGGGCATCTTAAATTTGCCTGCATCGGCCCTGTGACCAAAGAACGCCTGGCGGACTATGGCATTATTTCCGATATTCTCCCCGAAACATATCAGGCGGAATCTGTTGTGGATGCATTTTCAGGCCTTGATATGACCGGCAAAAAGGTATTGCTGCCCCGGGCCAAAAAGGCGCGCACCATCCTGCCCGAACAACTGACACGCATGGGCGCCCTGGTGGATGAGGTAACCGCATATGAGACTCGGCTGGCAGATGAGGGGAAAGACCTTCTCATTGATATGCTCAAGGCTGGGGATATTGATGCAGTAACCTTTACCTCATCTTCCACGGTAACCAATTTCTTGACTCTGCTTGACGGCCAAAACGTCCCTGCCCTGCTTGAAGGGGTGATTCTTGCCAGCATCGGCCCCATCACGTCGGATACCATCCGGGCCAAAGGGCTTGCTCCGGATATTGAAGCGGATTCTTTTACCATTGAGGGTCTTATTGAAGCACTGCTCGAACATTATGAAAAAGCCCTGCCCGGTGTTGCAGACAATTAAAGGATACGATGATTGCCGGAACCAGGCAGATAAATTATCTGAGAATTTCCGTTACGGATCGGTGTAATTTCAGGTGCATATATTGTATTCCTGCAGCACCCTTCAAGCGCATTGAGCATGACAGCATTGCCCGGTATGAAGAAATCTTAAGGATTGTCCGCCTTGGCTGTGATATGGGCATCACCAAAGTCAGGGTCACTGGCGGAGAACCCTTTGTCAGAAAGGGTATTTTCTCCTTTATCCGCCGGTTATGCCGCATTCCCCAGTTAAAAGATATCTCTATTACCACCAACGGTTCCTGCCTGAACCCGGATAAACTACAAGAGTTGATGGATATGGGCATCCAAAGGCTCAACTTCAGCCTGGATACCCTGGTGCCGGAAAAATTTATCCGGATTACCCAGCGGGATCAGTTCCAAAGGGTATGGGACAATATTATGGCAGCCCACGACATAGGCATATCACCCATAAAAATCAACACTGTGGCGTTAAAAGGCTTCAATGATGATGAAATCCAGACCATTGCCGGACTGACCCGGGAATACCCCTTTCATGTCAGGTTCATTGAATACATGCCCATGGGAGATACAGATGTGGATGCAGACCGGCAAACCCTGACCCGGGACATTAAAGATATTATCATTAACACCCATGGGCCTTTGGCGCCAGTCCCTAAAGGAATAAATGACGGACCGGCAAAAACGTACAGACTGACCGGGGCACCGGGAATCTTAGGCTTCATCACACCTGTAAGCTCACATTTCTGCAGTGAATGTAACAGGTTGCGCTTAACTTCCCGGGGAACCCTTCGCCCCTGCCTGCTGAGCAACAATGAAACCGACATTCTCACCCCCCTGCGCAACGGTGCCGATGATGAGGCATTGAAACAACTCATGGTAACAGCTTTGAAAGACAAACCGTTATACCATAACTTGGAGAAGAGAACCGCCCGGGATGTGCCGTTGAATCATATGACATCCATCGGTGGATAATGTGCCGCCAGTGCCTTAAATTTTTTTTATTTTTTCGTTAGTTTTTTAATTTACGGAGATTTATATAAAACAGGATCCGTCATGGAAATACCGCGACATCTATTAGAGCGAATGAAAAGAAACGAGGAAATAGCCAGAAAATTCAACGAAATTGAGATCAGCATTCTAAATATTCTGAACTTTAAGGATTTTTTTAAACGACTTCTGTTCCAAATTGCAGATAAATTCAGCATACCCCATATCTGGCTTTCAATTATCCAGGAAAGTACTATTTATGAGCAGCTTAAGGACAGCAGTGAATCCGAAGTCCTGAAATCAGCGATTACTTTTGTGGATCAAGAACGTTTTCTTTCCATTATCAAGGACCAAAAACCGGTACTGGCCAATAAGAATTTAATATTTTTCAAGGATTTGATGCCTGATACCCTGACCGATCCATTAGGATCCCTTGCCATAGCCCCAATAACCCTGGATGGCAAAATTGTGGGCAGTATTAACCATGCAGATGTCGATGCTTGCCGTTTTCAGCCCGGCATTGACACTTCTCTTCTGGAGCAGCTGGCGCAGAAAGTATCCCTGTGCCTGTCCAATGTTACTGCCCATGAACAGTTGAAATTTCTGGCCTATCATGATCCTTTAACAGGACTGTTTAACCGAAGGGTTTTTGAGCGCATCCTAGACCGAGAATTTTCAAGGGCAAAACGATATGATAGCGAACTGTCACTTATTTTTTTTGATTTTGATGATTTTAAAACGATTAACGATACTGCCGGGCACAACATCGGCGATGAAGCCCTGTGCTTTTTTGCAAATACTATAGCCCGATTGAAGAGGAAACAGGATATCGTGGCCCGGCTTGCCGGGGATGAATTTGTTGTACTTTTACCTTCCACACAAAAAAAACGTGCCGAACGATTCATCAAACGGGTTAACGCGCATTTTGAAATCAATCCCCTGGTTTCCGGTGAACATATGTTTAACATCCAGCTCAGCCATGGCATCTCCAGCCTATCTGATGACGGCGTGTCTGATCCATCCGGACTGCTTAAAATTGCCGATTCAAAAATGTATCA
>KB224560.1_pt17 | contig 15148 bp, 10 predicted proteins | sample 524768 | NCBI WGS metagenome assembly AMQJ01 (sample SAMN00998488, study PRJNA167727) | sediment metagenome | isolation source: subsurface aquifer sediment | place: USA: Rifle, Colorado | collected Aug-2009
GCCATTTTCGAAAATGAATAGGGCGAATCTTTGGCACTCAACAATTGAAAATTTTCACCTAAAAGTTCATTGGTTTCATAACCGTGAATTTTGGAAAAATATTTATTCAGATAAACAATTTGGCCTTTAATATCTGTAATAGCCAATCCATATTTAGCAATATCGGCAATCAACTTAAAGCGTTCTATTTCCTGAAGGTATTGTTTCCGTAATGAAATATCTCTAACTATACAAACAACGTTCAGCTCGCCACCTATTTCTACCGATGCCATAGACATTTCAATAGGCAAACGACTACCATTCATTTGAGTGGCGCTTAGTTCAATATTTTTGCTATGTTGTTTGTTTTCAATTACATTTTGAATTAATTCAATGCCTTGTCTGTATTCGTCGTTCAAATTATCCGACGAAAAAAGAACCCGAATATTTTGGTCAATGATATCTTCCTGTTCATATCCAAAAAGGCGTGTTGCTTCCAGATTCCAGAATTTTATTTGCCCCAATTCGTCAAACATAATGATGGCATCGTTGGCCGACGAAGTGATAGCACTCAACTTTAATTCGCTTTCTTCGATCCGTTTTAAAGCCTGTTTGTGTTTTTCTATTTCGTTTACCAAGCCTTGAGTTCTATCTACTACCAAACGTTCGAGGTATTTTCGGTAGTTTTCCAATTCTTGATCGACCAAAATTTTCTTTCTGGTCATTTCGATAATGATTTCGAGCTGAACGGATTGAATAGGTTTTAATAGATAACCAATTGGATCCACCGCTTTTGCACGTTCCATCAAAGATTTATCCGTTTGACCAGTCAAAAATAATACCGGAATATCTTTTGTTTGACGAATAATTTCGACCGTTTCTATTCCGTTCAGTTTTCCGGACAATTCAATATCCATGAGCAGTAAATCAGGCGAATTATCTAAAATATAGGCGATAGCTTCTTCCCCGCTTGGAACAACTCCCACAATTTTATGGCCCATTTCAATCAAATAATTCTGCAACAATCGAGAACTAATCAATTCGTCTTCTACAATTAATATTTTAAAAACAGCCATATACTTCTAGAGTCAATATTTTATCCAAAAGTAGGAATATGTGAACACAAAACAAAGCCAAGATAAACGGAATCAGAAATTAAATCCTACACTCTTAACAATTGTTTAATATAAAATTCATTCCATGCCATAGATTTTGGATAACTTTGTGGTTTAAAGTCATCTAATGGAAAACAATACAATTAAAATATTGCTGGTTGACGACGAAGCCGATATCTTGGAATTTTTAAGTTACAATTTAAAAAGAGAAGGCTATCAAGTTTTCACGGCCAACAACGGGAAAAATGGCGTTGCCAAAGCAAAAGAGATAATCCCAACTCTGATTATTTTGGATGTGATGATGCCTGAAATGGACGGCATCGAAGCCTGTGGCGAAATACGATCGATCCCGGAACTAAAAAATAGTTTGGTTGTTTTTCTTACGGCACGAGCCGAAGATTATTCGCAAATAGCCGGTTTCGATGCCGGTGCCGACGATTATATTACAAAACCCATCCGCCCAAAGCTCTTTCTTAGCAAGATAAATTCCATTTTGAGACGATATGCTCCTTCCAACGACGAATACAATGCAGGCTCCGAACATTCTGTTCATTTCAATGCCTTCACCATTGACAAAGAGCGATATATCATAATTATTGATAATAAAGACATCAATCTACCCAAAAAAGAATTTGAACTTTTGCAACTTCTCACCTCAAAACCGAGCAAAGTTTTTACGCGCGAAGAGATATTTTCGAATGTGTGGGGAAATAGTGTGATTGTTGGCGACAGAACAATTGATGTTCACGTTCGAAAAATTCGCGAAAAAATAAACATCGACTGCATTAAAACAGTGAAAGGCGTTGGCTACAAATTTGAAGATATAAAGTAGAGAACCATGCGCGAATCAACCTATTTGGCCGCTCGTATGTCTTTGATTATTGGCATTTTCTTCAGCATCGGTTTCCTAATCATTTATCTGCTATCCAATCTCAACATTGGCTACATTTTAGCTCTCTTTTTTGCTTTTGTTTTCTTTACCTTTTGGATTATCCGAAGTCATACGAATTCCTATATCTATCAAAAAATTAAGATCATTTATAAAACCATTCATGATCAAAAACGAGGCAAACCCGAAGTGCGCGAACGCCAACAATCCTTGCCAACCATCGAAAATGTACATCACGAAGTAATGGCCTGGAGCAAAGAATATCAAGATCAAATTCAAGAACTAAAACGATTGGAAACCTACCGAAAAGAATATATCGGCAATATTTCGCACGAGCTTAAAACGCCCCTTTTCAATATCCAAGGTTACGTATCTACGCTCCTAGATGGAGGTTTGGAAGACGAAAGTATCAACAAGATTTATTTGAGTAGAACAGAAAAAAGCCTTAATCGATTGATAAAAATTGTGGAAGAACTTGATACCATTACTCATCTGGAATCGAATACTTTGAAACTAAAATTGGTCAGATTCAATATTCTGAATCTCGTAAAAGAAATATTTGACCTCTACGAAGTGGAAGCCAATGTCAAAAACTGTCCACTTTTATTCAACAAAACATACGATTCGCCCATTTTTGTCGTAGCAGATCGGCTTCAAATTCATACACTTTTGACCAATTTGATTGGAAATGCCCTCAAATATGGCATAAAGGAAAATCCCAAGATCAAGATTAGTTTCTTTGATATGAACGAATACATTCTGATTGAAGTAACCGACAATGGCCCGGGAATTTCAAAAGAAGATTTGCCACGTATTTTCGAACGGTTTTACAGAACCGACAAAGCGCGCTCCCGCGACACGGGTGGTTCCGGATTGGGATTGGCTATTGTAAAACACATTGTAGAAGCACACAACCAAACCATAAATGTGCGGTCCACTCTTGGATTGGGAACTACTTTTGCCTTTACATTGCAAAAAGCCTAAACAACATCGCTTCGGTATTGATTTTAAAAATCATTACTTTTGCTTCCATAAAAAAACACTTAACATGAGAAAAACCATTTTTATCCTCTTCGGATTTTTTTTAATCTTACAAAGTTTCGGACAATCCAAACTCACCCTCAACGACATTTTTAATAGCAAACAATTCAATGCAAAATCCATTCGCGGAATCGTTTCGATGAAAGATGGACAACATTATTGTCAACAAAATGTTCGAGGAATTGTGGAGTCGAGCTACAAAACCGGTGAAGAAACCAGATTGATTGTGGATGCGTCCAAACTGCTGTTGGAAAATTCCAGCAAACTCAATATCGATTCCTACAATTTCAATCAAAACGAAACACAGGTTTTGCTGGCAACAAATACGGAATCTATCTTCCGCCACAGTACTAAATCCGATTTCTACATCTACGATCTGGCAAGCAAAAAATTAAAAGCCCTTTCGAGCAATGGCAAACAAAGTTTGGCTAGTTTTTCGCCCGACGGATCAAAAATTGCTTTTGTTCGCGACAACAATCTTTTTATGGTAGATCTAACAATAGGCAACGAAATACAAATCACTCAGGATGGAAAACCAGGTTCCATTATCAATGGTTCTACAGATTGGGTTTACGAAGAAGAGTTTAGCTTTTCGCAAGCCTATTTTTGGTCGCCAAACGGCAAATTCATCGCTTTTTACAAATTCGACGAAAGCCGAGTGCCCGAATATGAGCTTACTTATTATGGCAACCTTTACCCTCGCCACGAAAAGTACAAATATCCAAAAGCAGGCGAAGTCAATTCCATCGTAAATATATATACCTATGCCGTTAGTGATGGCAAATTGCAAAAAATAGATGTTGGAGAAGAAACCGACATTTATATCCCGCGTATTCAATGGACCAATTCAGATGAAGCACTTGCTATTTCACGTTTAAATAGATTGCAAAACAAACTGGAATTGCTGCTTGCCAACCCACAAAGTGGAATATCAGAGGTCATTTACACCGAATCAAACAAATATTATGTAGATATTGCCGACGATCTTTATTTTGTTTCGGGTAAAAAAGCAGCAAACGAAGGTTTTCTATTTACCAGCGAATCAGAAGGATTTAAGCATATTTATTATTTTTCGATGCAAGGTGAGCTAATAAAAAAACTTACGAGCGGAAATTGGGACATTGATCAGATGATCGGTTTCGACAAACAAAACAAAGTGGTTTATTTCAGTGCAGCCAAAAGCTCTCCCATCAACCGCGAAATTTTTGGCGTTGACCTAAAAGGGGAAATGTTTGAAATAGAAACAAATATAGGCTGGAATTCAGTAAGTTTTAGTTCGAATTTCGATTATTATATTTCCAATTGGAGCGATGCCAATACAGCACCTATTTTCAGTTTGAAAACCAAAAACGGCAAATTGATTAAAACACTGGAAAACAACTCATTGCTCAATACAACTGTTCAAAAATTCGGATTTCTAAAGAAAGAATTCTTTAGCCTGAAAACAACCGAAGAGATCGACCTAAACGCCTATCGCATTTTGCCTCCAAATTTTGATGAAAACAAAAAATATCCGGTTTTGTTTTATGTTTATGGCGGCCCCGGTTCCCAAACTGTTCAAAATCGCTGGGGCGGAAGCCGTGATGCTTGGTTTCATTTGCTGGCACAAAATGATGTAATCATTCTCTCTGTCGACAATCGTGGCACAGGATTTCGCGGCGAAGAATTTAAAAAGATGACTTATCTGCAATTGGGAAAATATGAAATCCAAGACCAGATTGATGCAGCAAAATACATCAGCACGCTCCCTTATGTTGACGCGGACAAAATAAGCATATTTGGCTGGAGTTATGGCGGTTATATGAGCTCGTTGGCCATGACAAAAGGATCCGAAATTTTCAGTAGCGGAATCGCCGTTGCGCCTGTTACAAACTGGCGTTATTACGACAATATCTACACCGAACGATTTATGAGAACACCTCAGGAAAACGCGCGCGGCTACGACGATAATTCGCCAATCAACCATGTTGAAAAATTAAAAGGGAATTTCCTTTTGGTTCATGGCGAAGCCGACGACAATGTACATGCTCAAAACACTTTCGATTTTATAAGCGCATTGGTGGCTGCAAACAAGCAATTTGAGCTGATGATTTATCCAAACAGCAACCACGGAATCTATACCGGAAAAAACACCACTTTAAATCTTTACACAAAAATGACCGAGTTTTTATTTGATCATCTAAAGTAAGTTGTAGTGAACCGACAAAAGGCTTGTCTTTAATGCAAAGCAAGCCTTTTGTTATTGTCTATAATTTTTCGATTTTGAAAATAAGCGAATGGACGAAAAAAGCGTAAGAAATGCAAGTGCATAGCTAAAAAGCGAATCAATATAAGCATGAATTCCTTTTCCTTCCAACAAAAAGAAAAGCAGCAGCGAAATCTCAACAGTAAGCACTGTGAAAAATTTTATCTGAAACAAAGCCCATTGGCCTTCCATAATTAGCGATAACTTCTGTTTAGAGAGATTGTAATTTCTTCGCCATTGAATAAAGTTGACAGGAATAGAAAAGCTGTTCACCACCAATCCAATCAATGCAATATCGTGCTTTATCTCTCTTGGATTGAAAATACGCTCCGTAGCCATTCCAATCACCACAAAAAAAGAAGCTAAAAAAACAAACGCCATAAATAAAGCATTCATTTTCTCCGACCTGTACAAACGCGTTTGTTTTCGGAATGAATGCCGAGCTGTCATCCAACTCAAAAAAACAGATAAACTTTGTGCAGCACCCATAATCATTTGGGCAATCAGCGTCAATGAATTGGAAATGACTGCTATAAACACAAATGGCAACCAAGTTCCAAAAATAATCCAGAAATTAAATTTCAATAACTGCTTCTTCTTCAAAGCATACGCCTTATCTTCCTGAATCTTATTATGCAAATTTCCTCCAGTTTTCTTGATTTAAATGAAAAAGGCGAATGTTTACATCAAAATTTTGTTTCAAAAAACCGGACAGCTTTTCGGCGGCATAAACTGAGCGATGTTGACCACCTGTGCAACCAAAGCTAATCATCAGATTCGAAAAATCGCGTTCTTGGTATTTTTTTACGGATTGATCGACAAGCGAATAAACAGCTTCCAGAAAGTGGGACACTTCTGCACTCGAATCTAGAAATTGAACTACCGGAGCGTCTTTTCCGCTCAAACTTTTAAAGTCGTCCAACCGACCGGGGTTTGGCAGTGCTCGGCAATCAAATACAAATCCACCTCCATTTCCGCTCTCGTCCGTTGGATAAGAACCGTTTAAAAACGAAAAGCTAGTGATTGTTATAGTCAGCATATTCAATGATTCGTCGCAAATTTAGATTTATATTTTAAAATTTGTTCTAAAAGCTCTAAAAAATAAGGAATCTCCAAATTAAATTCAGGAGAATGAATCAGGTTTTTCAGATTTGCCAATGCCAAAGGAATACTTTCTTTAAAATACGTTTTCCCTTCAATCAAACCTCTAAAACCGTATGTTCCAAGAGTTTGAAGTATTCGTATGAACAGAATGGAATGAAAATCGTTTTCAAAATCGGCATCCACATATATTTCTTTTTGAAGAACGGCTTGCTTATATTCGCCTTTTAATTCATCCCGAAAACGGGGGCTTAAATTGGCCGAGGCTTGATAGAGCAACGAGACTATATCGTACAACATTGGACCTCTTCGGCCTCCTTGGTAATCGATAAACCAAACCTCCTCGTTTCGGATTTGAATATTTCGAGCCTGAAAATCGCGAAACATAAAATTTTGTCCACGCATTTCACTTATCGTTTTTGCTAAAACTTCGAAATCATTTTCCAATGCCTGCTCATCAAAAGGGATGTCGGTCATTTTCAAGAAATAATATTTGAAATAATTCAAATCCCAAAAAATAGCTTGCAAATCAAACTCGGCACGTGGAAAGGCAAATTCTTCAAAATTACAATGCGTCCCCCCGTGAATTTGCATCTCAAGTAGTCGACTCAATGCATTTTTGTATAGCTTTTTGATTCGAATTGACTCTCCTTCTGATTTCAATAAACTCAAAAGATTAAGATCGCCCAGGTCTTCCAAAAAATAATACTTGGATGTGGAATCCACATAATAGAGTTCAGGAACAGGCACACCTGCATTTCGAAAAAAAGTGGTGTAATAAAAGAAGGCTTTATTCTCTCTCAAATCGGAACTGTATGCTCCAATAACACTTTTATTTTCGTAATACAGTCTAAAATACAATCTTGGCCCACCTGAATTACTACTGAGTGCAGTAATAGAGGTTGGAGAAGTATTTTTCCATTTTACAAACAATTGATTGAGTTCTTCCAGATGACCCATTTTACGCCCTTTTCACAAAGATAAAAAAACTCCCAATCAAATCAATGATCAGGAGCCAATTATTATTCCCACTTAAAATTAACGCGTGGTAAAAATACATTATTTCGAATGTACTTTGCACTAATTTTAAAAAAATATTCACATTTTTTTTAAATAAAAAAACTCCCAATCAAATCAATGATTAGGAGTCCATTATTATTCCCACTTAAAATTAACGCGATGTAAAAGTACATTATTTTTAATGCGCTTTGCGCTAATTTTAAAAAATAATTTACATTTTTTTTAAATAAAAAAACTCCCAATCAAATCAATGATCAGGAGCCAATTATTATTCCCACTTAAAATTAACGCGATGTAAAAATACACTTTATTTAACGCGCTATACAATAAATTTAAATTTTTTTAACAATTTATTTACGTTTAAAAAAAACTCCCAATCAAATCGATGATTAGGAGCCAATTATTATTCCCACTTAAAATTAACGCATCGCGGCAAAGATATAATCTTTTTTAGTAATTATAAATAACTTTCGATAATTAATATCATATATTTAATATCTTATTAAATATTTTTACAAAGACAAATCATTTTAAGCAGATTGAAAATGCAATTTATATTGTTTCTAAAAAATAAAAAGGCAAAATAGTTTGAGAAAAATAGAAGATGAGCCAGTTCTTTCAGTCTGAAAGCCAAAACTTTCATTTAAAGACGCTTCTTTTGGGTTCAATCTATTCAGCTTGTAAAATATACGTCCAGTTTCCCGCCAATTTTGGTTTGACGGTTTCCGTGTACCCAAAAGAACAACAACAATTTCAACCAAAAGAGACGATTAAAAATATTTTTCTATTTTCCCAATCAGTTCTTGCTTGTTTATAGGCTTAGTAACATAATCGTTGCATCCGGCAGCCAATGCTTTTTGCTCATCCCCTTCCAGAGCAAAAGCCGTTTGGGCAATGATAACAACTTCCTTATTAAAATTGCGGATTTGTTGTGTAGCATCGTAACCGTTCAAATCGGGCAGTTGAATATCCATAAGCACCAATTGGATATCCGTATTTTGGCGGCACATTTCTACGGCTTCATTTCCGTTTCGGGCCACCAAAATAGTTGCATTCAATCTTTTCAAAATAAGCAAGAGCAGGTAAGCAGATGCTTCGTCGTCTTCGGCTATTAAAACCTTCATATTCCAATTTTTTGATTCATTTGTCTTTGTTTCTAACTTCTGCGGCACAACTATTTTCTCGACAAAAGGCAGCGTAAAATGAAAATTTGAACCCAAATCGGGCTCACTAAAGACGCCAATTTTTCCACCGAGCATTTCAACATATGCTTTACAAATAGCCAATCCCAAACCTGCTCCTTGCAAGGCTTGTTTATCCTCAATATCGGCCTGCACAAAACGCTCAAATACCGCCTCTTGCCGATCCATCAGGATACCAATTCCGGTATCTTTTACATAAAATTCCAATTCTGTACATGCAGTTTCGGTTGCGATTTGGTTGATTTCACCTTTAGATTCTGATTTTGCTGATCTACAACCAAATTCAACCCGCCCTTTATTGGTATATTTTAGGGCATTCTTTATCAGATTTACAAAGATGGCATAAAACTTATCACGATCTGTTGTGAGGATTATTTCTTTGCACTCTAACTCATTTACAAAACCAAGCTGAAGACTTCTGGCCTCCGCTTCGGGCTTAAAGAAAACAAACAAATCATTAAGATACTCATTCACATTTACTTGCGAGAAATAGAGTTTCATTTGGCCGGATTCTATTTTTGAAATATCTATGATATCATTGATAATAGAAAGCATTCTACGCCCACTTTTTTCGATAATCTCCACAAATTGCAGGCGTTCTTCTCTTGTAAGCCCCGTCTCTTTAAGCAACTGAGTAAAGCCAAGGATTCCATTCATAGGAGTGCGAATTTCGTGGCTCATATTGGCCAAAAAAGCCGATTTTAATTTATCGCTTTCTTCGGCTTTTTCTTTCGCTTCTTTTAGATGATCAACAAGAACAATGCGTTCCGAAATTTTCCATACGCTATCCATGAGCAAATTCAATTGCCGAATATCAGAATTGTTGTAATCCTCGCGTTTGTTTGCCACGCCCACAACAGCCACAATTTTATTTTCCGAAAACACAGGAATTGTCAAAAACTTTAACAATTTTACATGACCTTCTGGAGTTCCCTTTTTATAATTGCTTTCGGCTTGATAATTATTGATAGTGATGGGTTTTCGTTGCCTAACGGCTTCGCCCCAACATCCAGTTTTATCCAAATCATAAACGGTTTGAATATCGCGAACTTCACACTGTTTCATCACCTCTTTCGACCACGAATTAAGCGTAAACTGCTGGGTAGTTTCATTGTAGAAATAAATATAGCCTATTTTACTAAACGTTATTTTGATGGCTTCTGTAAGCGCAAAATCCAATAATTGTTGAACAGAATTGGTCTGGTATTCCGAAATTCGGAGCAAACTTTCCAAGCGTTCGTTGTTTAATTCTATTTCGGCTTTCTGAATGCTAATCTTATTTTCATTTTCTTCGGCCTTTTCCTTGGCGCGCACAAGTTCCAAATCATATTTCTTTTTATCGCTGATATCTTCTTTGATGGCAATAAAATGTGTTATTTCCCGCTTTTCATTCAAAATGGGCGAAATCAATGCCGATTCCCAATAGAGTTCTCCGTTTTTCTTTCGATTATGAAATACTCCTTTCCATTCGTTGCCCGAAAGAATTGTCTTCCATAGCTGAGCGTATTCATGCCCAGCCGTTTCTCCTGAGCTCAGTAATTTGGGATTCTGACCCAAAACCTCCTCAAAAGTATAGCCGGTCAATTCGCAGAATTTTGCATTTACATATTCTATATGTCCATTGGTATCGCTTATAATAATGGAAGCAGGACTTTGCTCAACGGCTTGCGAAAGTTTGCGCAAAGATTCATCTGCTTTTTTTCGAGCTGTAATATCCATCGCATAAGCCCTAAGTTGAATCAAATCCCCCAACTCATTGAATATTCCAAAGGCATTTAAAATTACAAATAGCGTTTCGCCTTGACGTGTTAACAATTGCAGTTCGTAATTTTCGACCCTTTTGTTGGTCCTTACTTGCCTGAGCAGTTCTTTCCGATCAGCGGGGTTTTTATAAAGCTGATTGATATCAAAGTGGATGGCCGAAGATTTCTGGTCAAAACCAAATAATTCGACAAATGTTTTGTTACAACTAATAATTTCTCCTTCCATGGTAGAAAGATAATCAGCGGAAATATCGTTTTCGAAATAAGCCTCCAATTCGTTGTTTTTTTGCTGCAATAATTCTTCGCTTTGTCGTATCTGAGTAACATCTCTTTGAATTCCAAAATGTCCCGTAATGCGTTTCTGAGCATCGTACATACAGATATAATCTCCTTCTACTACCATATCTGTCCCATCAAATTTCTTTTCTTTGGTATCGATATGCAATTTTCCGGTATCAAAAAAATTGCGCCATATTTGTTTTCCATAATCAAGATTATGGGCATAAAAATCGGATGGTGTTAAACCAACAAATTGCTCTTCGCTCGCCAAATATTGATCGAGCATGGCTTGATTTATTTTTGTAATGCGCTGATGATCGAATACATAATCGAGCACTTTGTCTTTATCAACAGCATCGTTCCATTCCACTGCTTCGTCGAGCATCATAAAAAAGAATCCATCGAGCGATTGCGAAAAGAAAAGCGAAAGCCGATCTTCACTTTCTTTTAATTTAATTTCGGCCGTTTTGCGTTCGGTAATATCGATGGCCATTCCTCCCACCCAACTTTCAGTGTTCGAAAATTGCAAGGGAAATTTAAAAACCAACGATTCATGCAAATTTCCTGCTTTATCAAAAACATGTTCTTCTGTTTCAAATACTTCATTTATTGCAAGTGCAGTTCGATCATGTTCTTGTAAAACGCTGGCGGTATGAGCGTCCCAAATATCAAAAGCGTTTTTCCCAATTATATCTGGCAAAGAAATCCCTTGTTGCTTTTCAAAAGCATGATTTACAAAAGTATAATTCAAATCTTTGTCTTTTACCCAAGCCAAAGCAGATGTACTATTCATGAATTTTTTAAAAATTTCCCTACTCGCGCGCAGCTCTGCTTCTGTTTTTTTTAGTTGACTAATATCCACAAATATTCCTTGCAGATGAGTGGCTGTATTTTCAGTATTCCGCCGAACAAATGTCTGATCTTGTATCCAATGTACTTCGCCCAATTTATTGATGATTCGGTATTCATGAGTGAAAGCGAGTGCATTGGCAGCTAACTGGTTTTCAATTTCACGAAAAACACTTTCACGATCATCGGGAAAAATAATTTCCGAAAACGAAAAAGCCGTTTTATAAAATTCGGAAGTCTGAAAACCGTATTGCGAAATATTTTCGGAAATAAATTCCACCGGCCAGTTTGCTTCAATTTTTAATAGAAAGGCTACAGCTTGACTTTGATTTACAATAAATTCAAGCTCTTTCAATCGATTACTGAGTGCGCTAAGATCTTCGATCACCTTTTTTCTTTCCAGCTCTGCAAAATACGTTTTTGTAATATCTTGACCAATGCTCACTGTCCCAACAATTTCGTTCTCGTTGTTGCGCAGAATAGAATTATTCCAAGCAATGTGGCGCAACTCACCATTTTTTAAGCGAATGGGATTTTCATAGTATTCTACAATTATTCCTTTTGCCAAACTGACTATTAATTGCTGCAAAACCTCTGGATTGCTTTCCGGAACCATCTTAGCAAACCAATCTTCGCCTACAAGCTCATTCGCAGAATAACCTGTAAAAGAATAAAGGTAAGAATTGCAAAAATCCACTCGTCCTTTTGTGTCGAGCATAACAGCAAGGAGCTTGACATTTTCCAATATTTTTTTGTGTTGCTCTTCAGGCTGTGAGGAAAATCGGCTTGTTTTTTCCATGATCGAGTTGTGGTTATAAGGAAATGTAAAACTATAAAAAAACTAACTAAAAATTTAGGAATATTTTATAAAGTATTTAACCCGAGCAAAAGTGTCCATTTTCTAAAATATAAAAACAAATTTCAGAAACAAGTAATTTTTTCTGATTAAAAGAATCGTACTAATTTCTATATTTGTGGTGGATTTGACATAATGTTTTGAATAGAGACTTTATCAACAAACAAGTTTCCATCTTTCCAGAATCCATTTTTAGTATAAAAACCATCTCGTATCGAAAAACTGAAACATTTCTACGAAATATGATTCATCTAAATTCAAAAAAACAAACAATTGGCGCTTTATTAAAACGCTTAAGTAAACTAAGTTTGTTCTCTTTTCTTATTCTGATAAGTTGTTCAAATACATCGAAAATGAAAAACACCGAAACGGTTAAGAATCTGAATATCAATAGATATCTTGGTACTTGGTACGAAATTGCGCGCTACCCGCATTCTTTCGAGAAAAATTTGCAAGGTGTTACGGCCACCTATTCTTTGCAAGACGACGGAAAGATTAAAGTTGTGAATCAAGGCTATAAGAACAGCCTTGAAGGTAAATTAAAGACAGCGATTGGCAAAGCTAAAATTCCGGACGTTTCCAAACCGGGAAACTTAAAAGTATCGTTTTTCTGGTTCTTTTATGCCGATTATTTTGTGATGGAGCTGGATCAGGAAAACTACCAATGGGCTGTAGTTGGCAGTACTTCACCAAAATATTTGTGGATTTTGAGCCGAACCCCGCAGATGGATGCTGCTTTGTATCAAGAATTGCTTGGCAAAATTGAAAAACGAGGCTATTCGTTAACACAGCTACAACTGGTTGAGCAGAAATAAGAAAGAAACGATGGATGTAAAAGTGAATTCGAAGGGCTATTTTAAATAAAATTAGCCACTTTTTCGGTCATCAAATACTTCTTGAAATCATTGGTCAGTCTGTGCATAATTCCACCCATAATGCATTTGTCGAAAGGACAAATTGGGCGATCCAACGGACAGTCTTCCAGTTCAATAGGCCCCTCAACAGATAAATAAATATCGTAAAGCGAAATGTCAGCGGGTGATTTTTTCAAAACAAAACCACCAGCAGGACCTCTGGTAGAGCTTACAAGACTGCTTTTCACCAATCGCTGCATCACCTTTGCCAAATGGTTTCTACTTGCAGCGGTTGCGGTAGCGATTTGATTTACATTCACCTGTTTATCAGAGCTTGCAATTAAAACAATCGCATGAATAGCAAGCGAAGCCGCTTCGGACAAGGTAACAACTTTAGCCATAGTATAGTTTGGTTTTGAGCGGCAAAATTAAGAAACATTAAAGCACTGCTTAGCCGAATTGCTAATTTAGAATTTTTATAAATAGTAAAAAAAACGGATAGCAGAAAAAATCCCACTATCCGTTTCTATAAAACTTATTTTAAGTTTTGAATTTTGATCAAATTCAAAGCACTACCGGCATTAAACCATTCAATTTGGTTTTGATTGTAGGTATGGTTTGCTTTGATTTCGTCTCGTGTTCCGTCGGCATGATTCAGAACAACAATCAGTTGTTTTCCTGGAGTAAAATCTTTCAATCCCAAAACATCAATTTTATCCTCTTCCTGAACTAAATCATAATCTGCTTTATTGGCAAATGTCAAAGCCAACATTCCTTGCTTTTTCAAATTGGTTTCATGAATTCGGGCAAAAGAGCGGACCAGAACCACTTTCACGCCCAAGTTGCGTGGTTCCATGGCGGCATGTTCGCGGCTAGAACCTTCGCCATAATTTTCGTCGCCAATCACAATAGAACCCATTCCGGCTTCTTTGTAGGCACGAGCAACCGCTGGAACTGCACCTTTTTCTTTGGTTAATTGGTTCACAATTTCGTTGGTCATTTCGCCAAAAAAGTTTACAGCACCAATGAGCATATTGTTCGAAATATTATCCAGATGTCCGCGATAGCGCAACCAAGGTCCAGCCATCGAAATATGATCGGTCGTACATTTTCCTTTTGCCTTGATCAACAAAAACATCGATTTATAATCTTCTCCATTCCAAGGAAGGAAAGGAATTAATAACTGTAATCGATCGGAAGTAGGACTTACAACAACGTCAATTGCACTACCATCTATAGCCGGAGCAACAAAACCATTGTCTTCTACTGCATAGCCATTTTTTGGTAGAGCATCGCCGGTTGGTTCGGCCAACATCACTTCAACACCGTCTTTATTGATCAATTTATCTTTCAAAGGATTGAAACGCATATCGCCGGCGATAGTCATGGCGGTCACAATTTCGGGTGATGCAACAAAAGCATAAGTATTTGGATTTCCATCAGCACGTTTTGCAAAATTCCGATTGAAAGAATGAATAATTGCATTTTTTGGTTGTTTTTCTGCGCCATCGCGATCCCATTGTCCAATACAAGGACCACAAGCGTTTGCCAAAACAGTTCCACCAATGCTTTCAAATATAGCCACCAGCCCGTCTCGTTCAACAGTAAAGCGAACTTGTTCGGATCCGGGAGTGATTTGAAAATCGGCTTTTACTTCCAAGTTATTATCGGCTGCTTGTTTTGCAACACTTGCAGCGCGGCTTATATCTTCATAAGATGAATTTGTACAAGAGCCTATTAAACCGACTTCCATTTTAGTTGGCCAGCCATTTTCTTCCACTGCTTTGGCAAATTCAGAAATGGGCGTAGCGCGATCTGGTGTAAAAGGGCCATTCAGATGAGGTTCCAATTCGTCCAGATTTATTTCTATTATTTGGTCGAAATATTTTTCAGGATTTGCAACAACTTCGTCATCAGCTCTTAAATAGGCAGCCATTTTATCGGCTTCGGCAGCC